>Ga0209395_1000890_pt1 | contig 43121 bp, 36 predicted proteins | sample GOMGulsemesocosm_3_FD_184635 | JGI IMG/M metagenome (GOLD analysis project Ga0209395, IMG submission 184635) | Methane-oxidizing microbial communities from mesocosms in the Gulf of Mexico - GOM9D Gulf of Mexico (SPAdes) (version 2) | ecosystem: Environmental > Aquatic > Marine > Cold seeps... | reverse complement strand
TTTAAAAAGAAGAACAATAAATAAAAAATAAAAAATAAAAAATAAAAAACGAAAAACGAAAAACGAAAAACGAAAAACGAAAAACGAAAAACGAAAAACGAAAAATGGAAAAAATAGAAGACACCCGCACAAATGTTGATATATAGCATATAAAAATAAAGCTCTAGCGGTATAGTCAGAATTCGTGTCAATTTCGGCTTGATGGGCGACAAGCGGGGATATGAGCGTTGAATTAATATGAAAAAGTTGTTTCAGACAGACCAAGTTGTATTTTATAAATTAAGGGTTGTATTATGGGAAGAATGTGTCCGCATTGCGGAGAAAAAACTGTTGGATTCAAAGATTATTTTATTACAAAAAACAAGTGTATTTCTTGTGATAAGGGATACAGATTAAGACTTAATATTAAAAGGTTCGTTTTTACTACACTGGGTTTATACTTCGTGTCTATTTTGGTTAATGCTGCTTATATTCTACCTATAATAGCTATAGCTATACTGGTATCTTTCACACCAGAGAAACTAAATTAATGATCACACCTATATAGATAGAGAAAAAATAGCTGACACCCACCCAAATGTTGATATGTGGTGGGATTTATCTAAAACAAAACCATCTTTGATATTGTACGTAACTCGTCATTGAAATAACTGCTTTGCAGGTTGTTAGAGTTGTTCCATTACGTGTTGTATTAAATCTAGAATGTCAAATATCGTATTGCATACTATAGGGATTGAGAATAGTCGCTTATTAGGGAGAACAGTAAATTTTAGGCATAAAAAAACGTAGCAATATGTCTTTAGATGGTGGCTCCTCCTTGACTTGAACAGGATACCTGTCGATTATGAGCGAAAAGGAACAACTTTTTGGTATATATAGTAAATATTAAAAACGAAAATCAATAAAGCGACGATAATTTTCGCTTTCTGTTCAATAACCTAATTTATCAGATATCAGGTAGGTTTTTATAATTTAAAGGTTTGAATATAATCAAGAAATGGGCCTTTAGTTCCAACGTTACCACCAATAACATAAGTGGTATCACCTAAAGTAGTAGCTGCATTGTGACGGCTAGCTTTATACCCGATATTTATTTTCCCCCATTGCTGAGTTATGAAATCATAACTATAGGTAGACGTTAAACTATTATAATTACCAAAGAGGAATAATTTATCTTTTACTACTGTAACAGAATGAGCACTAATTCCTTCGGGGATAGGTGGTAGTGATTTCCATGTGTTGGTTTTAGGATTAAAACTTTCGAAAACATCAAGTGAACTTGTTCTATCATATCCACCTACAACATATATTAGTCCATCTTTCATTACTGCTCGGGTTGTTTTTGCTGTTGGCATATCAGCAACTCGCGCCCATTTATCTTTTGCTATGTCGAAAACTCCAGCTATAGAGGTTGCAACTAATTTTTTATTAACAGTGTATGCCCCACCAAAGACAAATATACGTCCATCTGAAAATACTGCACTATTAATTCGAGTAGGAAGAGGAATTGATTTTGCAAAAGTAACTTCATGGGTGATTGTGTTAAAAACCTCTACTTTTCTTTCGTATCTAAATTTTTTATTTATAATACTTACACCACCTAAGATATAAATAGAGTGTTTACCATCCCAAATGGCAGAAAAATATCGTCGAGGTATTAAGCGGCCTTTTAAAACTTCAGTTTCTCCTGATGAAGGGTCAATAATTTCTATATCGGATAGAAAACCTGATTTGTTTGCTCCTGCAACAACATATATCTTTTGACCATCATTTACCGCGGCATGCCCATATCGAGAGGTATTTAAAGATAATACTTCAGGCTCTATTGAATGTTTTGAAGTGCATCCGGTAATAACGGTTAGCAATAAGATTAAGACCAAAAGGAATTTGATGTTATTGTTTGAATTCATAAGTTTAATCCATTAAATTTTGAGTCTAGTAGACTACTATACTTACATATTAGTAAGCAATTGTTAGATAACTATAAAAAATAGATGACACCCGCCCAACAATTAGTAAACAATAAAACATAGCAAGTGGGTTTTCCCGCATGGTTACCGCACGAAAAAAGCAAATCAGTTTAATTGCCCCCCCTTATTTCCACTGTGTTTCGCGCTGTGTGCGGCGTGATTTTTGTGTTGCCAAGATAAATTGTTAGCACTTGGACAAGCTTTCACTATTGATTATTTGTGTTTATGCGGTAATGAGTAACCATGATGTTACGCCACGATGGAGACAGATATTTAATGGCCTTATCATTGGTTTAATGTCAAACAGAAAAAGGGGGCAAAAATAAGAATGGACACTCCAAAATTGGCTCTTGTTAACTATGCTGAGATTGGCTGATTCTTGCAGGCTAATCAACTATTTGTTACATGTATCTATACTATTCACTAGCAGTGCTTATAGCATTTATATACAATCTGTTGTTCAATAGTGTTATCGCAAATGGTTTATTCATATAAAGGATTTTAATGTGGCTACTATTTTAAACCTTAATAATGAATCGCATACCTTAAGTTACTTAAATGCATATCATTGTTTTGGTCGTTCAACGACTAATGTTGATACTGTTATTGATGCACCTGAAATATCGCGTTTACACACAATAATAGAGTGGGTAGATGAACAATGGTTTATCCGAGATATTAGCAGTAATGGCACTTGGCTTAATGACAAAAAATTACTCAAAGACATCCCTCAAAGACTTAAACTTGACGATAAAATATATTTCGCTAAAGCTGAAGAACATGGCTTTGTAATAAAAGAACTAACGCCTCCACAGAATATGTTATTTAGTGTCGAAGCAACAAAGAACGATGCTCCACAAAAGCCTATTATTCTTGAAGATTACAATTTACTCCCATCAGAAAATACGCCTGAAATAGCTTTGTTTTATGTACACAGTAAAAACCAATGGTATAAAGAATATATTGATGATGAAGCTGGGGTCGCTTACCTGGTGACGGACTTAGATTTACTCAATTTTGCTAATCAAAACTGGCAGCTTAAATTAAATACCCCTTCAGATAATACAACTCATTTAGTTAAAGCTAAGTTATTTGCTCATCAAATTAGGTATCGCTTTAATTTAAGCCAAGATGAAGAAACCACTGAATTGACGATTACGGCTAACGATGAGGATTATTATTTGCTGACGAGGTCTCACCATTATTTAACCCTGAGTTTAGCTAGATACCGTGATGAAGATGCTAAAAAAGGTATCGATGAATATAACCAAGGCTGGCGATTACGAGAAACTATCGTTAAAGAGCTTGGGGAAGACATGCAATTTGTGAATACGCATATTTTTCGGGCTAAAAATCAACTAGTAAGTATGCTTAATGGTGCTTGTGATGGTGATGCGCTTATTGAAACAAGAGGCAAAAAAATACGTTTTGCCGGCAGTTCATATCGTATATATCAAGGTAATAAACTGATCGTTAACCGTGGACAAGAAAAAGTATCACTAACGGTTATGCATGGATAAGAATTTGCCCCATTACACGCGTGAAAAATTATTGGGTGAGGGCGGTATGGGCAAAGTATTCCTTGCCACCGACAACCAGTTACAGCGTAAAGTTGCTATTAAAGAGTTAAATTATCTAGAAAAAAGCTTAAGTATAAAAATAGGGCAAGATGAAAACGTTAATCATGCTCTCAAAGAGGCGCGTTTATTAGCACGTGTTAATCACACCAATATTATCCAAATTTATAATATTCTTGAAGAAGACAATAAAACGTCTCTTGTCATGGAGTATTTCAACAGTAAAACGCTTACACAATTTCAAAATGAAACGATGATCACACTCGTTCAAAAATTAGATTTGTTAAGTCAGTTAGCCGCAGGTTTAGCACAAGCACATCAGCGCGACATTATTCATTGTGATTTGAAACCCAATAACATACTGGTTAATGAGCAAGGAAAATTAAAAATAGCTGACTTTGGTATTGCCTGTTTACTACCAAATAGCACCATAACATTTTCAAATAATGCCCCAGCTAAGCGTGAAGATTCAACTGAATACGGCTGTCTTTTTTATATGTCGCCAGAACAAATACAACAACAAGTCGTTGATTATCGTAGTGATGTGTTTTCATTGGGCATTATTGCTTATCAGTTAATTGTTGGCAGCCATCCTTTTGGCAAAGGCTCAACGTCGGCGGTGTCTAAGAGAATATGTGAACAGTCACCTGAGCATGCGAAGCATTTAATGATAAATGCGCCCAGTGCGTTAACTGATTTGTTGATGGAAATGCTCGTAAAGCCAGTAGAGCAGCGAACATTAACCGCTAGCGCAATAGAAAACCGTTTAAAGCACATTCGAACGGCTTTAATACAATCTGATATGAACGAGCAAGCAACGCTGGTTTTATCTAATACAGAACTAAACTCGAACCTTAACTCTAATCATAATTCTCATCTTGAGACTGCGCCAAGCCAGCTTTCAAGACATCCTGTAAAAGCCAAGCGGGTACTCATTCAAACCGCGTATAGTATATTTCTGTTATGTTTGATTTTTGCCGTAAGCTTTTGGCTTTATAGCGAACCAGAAATTGAACCTAAGCAAGTTGTTATATTAAAGCCGACACTGGTTAATAGCCCGCTAATGGCAGCTATGCAACAAGACTTAGTCATATCAGCCGTTGAAGATGCATTACGACAATCAGTGATAAATACCAAAAATATGTATTTAGTGTCTCAGCGAGAAGTAAATTCTATTACCAAAAAATACCCGGATGACTTAAATAAACTAAAGCAAGCGGTAGGTGCTTCAGACATTATTTCAACGGTTTTAGCATGTGATAATACTCGCTGTAAAATTAGCTTTTCACGTTTAGTGGTTAGCGAAAACAATGTCGATAGATTAACCGTGAAATCTGAAAATAATTGGATAGCACCCATCGAAAAATTCAATGCCATTTATAGCACTAGCCAAACCCAATTTGCCACGCTTTACCCTGAATTCCCTGAAGTTAATCAGTCTGGTCTAATGCAAAGGCCGATTAATGAAGATGATTACCGTGATTACATTAGGCTTTATAGCAAAATAATCTCGCATGGAGAATATAGTGCAGCGCGTTTAATCGAGTTGAAAGAAGTGTTAGTACGTTCTCCCTATTTGTACCATGCTTATAGTTTGTTTCGGGAAACATCGATAAATTTATATAACGACTCACAAGAGAAAAGTTACCTTGTTGAGCTTGAATTATTACTTGATAGTTCACCTCCAGAATATAAGTACAGCATTTATGAAGCAATAGACCGCTTCTGGTTGGCATATAAAACAAGAGATTTAGACGAAGCACAGCAGCAAATTATAGAAGCTAAAAAGAGAGGAGCGAAAAATTTTATTATTGCTGAACTCAATGCCATTTTATTTTTTGCCAGTAGCCAATATCAAGATGCAGCGCAGAGTTTTTTAACGGCAATAGAACTTAGACCAAGTACAACGTTATTGTATAACTTAGCATTTACTTATTGGCGTATGGGTGAGCTTGAAATGTCAGCTAACACCTTAAATAAACTATTTGAGGTGTTACCTAATGAGTACCAAGCTCAACAATTACAAGCAAATATTTGGTTACTTCAAGGTAAACTTAGTTTGGCGATCAAGGTGTATGAACAAATAGTAACTGAGAGAGACGATAGCAAAAATATGACCAATTTGAGTCTTGCTTATGCACTCAACAAGCAATACAAGAAAGCATTGGAATTTGCGCTGTTAGCCTTGAATAAAGATAAAGAACATCCTTTTAAATTAATCAATTTGGCGGATATTGAAATGATATTAGGGAACAAACAATCAGCAGTAGCTCACTATCAAAAAGTAGTTGATTCGTTGAAAGGGAAAGGTGAAGTTAAATACTTACTCGGATTAGCTCAAGCTTATGGACAACTTGGCAATGCGGAGCTTGCTATTGATACATTAGTTAAAGCGCAAGCTTTAGCACCGAACCAAGGTGAGGTGTCTTATACCTCAGCACTTGTTTACAGCCTATTAAACGAAAACGTTTCGGCAATTCATCATGTTAAAGCCGCATTGGAAAATAAAGTTGGCGTAGTTTGGTTTAACCTTCCATGGTTTAATACTCTTTGTAAAAATGAAAATTTTCAGCAAGTAATGTTAAAGAACAATAACCCTATGCGTTGCTCAAACTAAAAATTTCATTGCAAAAAATATAACGAGTTATCCCTTCAAACCTCCATCATCAATAATCCCAAAAGTTGAAATGGGTACTTCTTGGCTTTTTTCTATACCACTAATAGTGATTAACTGTGTAAAAGCCTCGGGATCTGTTTCAGCAATATTTAATAAACGTTCAAGCTGATCTGGCTTTGAATCAGCCATTTTCAATAATTGATTAAGCAACTTGGCATTATCTAAAGCAACAGTGTTTAATCGTTCAAGTAATACGGGGTTGGTTTCTGCAACAGTGATTAACATATCGGTTGAACTTGTTGCATTTGCGGTTGGTAAATAACTACTGCTGATTAAGACCAGGGATATAGAAAAAGCTTTAAAGTATTTATTCATCATATTTCCTATTCAATTTTGTGAAGCTCGGTTTGAACTCACTTGAAATCGAACAGGAATTTAAAGGCTAAACTTACTTCAATCCATTACAGCCCATATCAGGAAAATACATTTCTACGCTTCTTCCATCACCTTTGGGTTGCCGTCTAATTTTTATGGGTAAAAACAACATTAAACAGCAGGTTATTTTTTTATGTTTTTTTTACTATTAAAAACACTCCATAAACGCATGACGTAAAGTTTTAACGAGCGTATTAAACTGTCATGTTTTGGAGTAACGAACTTCGCTTATAAATACATTAATATTTTCAATAAGTAAGTGCGTGTAATGCCGTGTAATGTTCTTTTGCTTTCAATTATGGAATATTTCAGCTGAAGCTAATAAATTTTTTAAACTTAGGATCGGTATTATGCAAATAGACTTTCATCATGCAACTACTTGGGTAGTGGCTAGAGCTGCAGGGTTCTCGGTTGAAGACGCTAAAATAATCGCTTATGCGAGCCAATATGTAGATGACGCAACAAATTATGGTCATATCAATTTTACCAATGGTGCTGCCTATGAAAGAGTGCCAAGTGCCCATGGCATGCTTGATTATAAAAACCTTGAAGACTTAAAAAATATGAAGGTGTGGGTGCCATTTCACTTTTTACCCGGTAATGGCGGACGACCTGCTGGAGAAAATCCAGAAGGGAGTTTTATAAGGAAGTTGGTTTGCAAACCAGGCTCTTACATTGCACAAGATATGGTGAAAGAATGTATTCGTGACAAGCACCGACCCTATGCGTTGCATCGCTTAGGTATCACTTCACATGTGTTTGTTGATACTTGGGGACATCAAGGTTTTGCTGGTGTTCAGCACGACATTAATAAAGTTGATGACTTAAGGGGCGCTAACAATGAGCCCGCAGAAAACTTGATTGAAAAAATTGGTGATTTCTTTTGTGAGCTAGCACAAGAAAATATTCCAGCGCTAGGACATGGTCAAGCACTTTCAAATCCCGACTTACCTTACGAGTCATGGAGCTATGTAAATGGTCTTGGCGATACAGTGATAAGAAATAATCCAGTTGATTTTGTCACCGCCGCTGATGAGCTCTGCAAAGTTTACCAGCGCTTTATCGCAGGTGATCATTTGGCAAATGCAAAAGGGTTAAGCGAAGGGCTTAAGTACAATATTTTAGTTTGTTTTAAAGAATTTAATCAAGTTAAAGGTGAGCAAAGACATGCTAGGTGGCTTGCCGCTATAGAGGAAGATTTTTTTGGCTTCGGTGCAGAAACGGTTACTTACATAGCTAAAGGTGAAAACTCATGGAAGCATCAAGCTTTAGGTACTACCCGAGCTGAAGGAGATGACGAATATACATTTTCATCTGACTTCATTACTTCAAACTGGAAATACTTCCACGATGCAGCCAAGAAACATAGGCTAGCGATTATTGATGATATTTTACCAAAATATGGCATTTGTGTAGCTTGATTAACTAGTGCAGTAACCCATTGTATTTGATCTTACTTGTTTTAGATATTACCAATAAAACAGTAAGTTAAGAGTTTCGGTTGTTTTACTTATTAGACGTTTGATAGTAGCACTTCTGTTGAGTCAACAGAACTGAAAACATCAACCTTAATCAAACGTTATGATCGATATTCTATGAACATGTATTTTTATTCTTCAGGCTCATGGGAAATTACTTTATTTGCAATTGAAAAAGAAAAGCCTTTAGTGCTTGTTAGATGTCTTAAAGCCTTTTGTTTCAACTTAATGTCAGTTATTGGCTCTTCTCCAAATTTTCTTATTTTTAACATTAACGCCTTTTCAAAATAGTCATCTTCTGTTGTTTCTAACTCATTTAAGCAGTCATTAATCGTTGATGATTGAAACCCTTTCAAATAGAGCTTTTCCTTGATCTTGTTGGCACCTAAATTTTTTGATGCAAAACTACTCGTTAACCTTTTAGCGTAACGAGCATCGTTGATTATTTCGTGTTGGATCAAATAATCAAGCGCCATTTGGTTATATTGGGTATCATCTTTAAATAAGATGTTCGCTTTTTGTAGCAAAGCTTTTGCTGAATAGTCTCCGTATCTCTCTATCATCCAGATCATATATGACTGAACTCGTTTAAACGAAATCTCCTGAGGTTTTGTACTCTTTTTTGCGGATTTATACATACTGTACTCTTTATCGATTTAACCTGTGTAAAACGTTAATTATCAACCCTCATGAACTATTATTTATATCGTTCTATTTCATAGCAAGCTTTTGCAGCTTTACCTTTAACCGACACCTCAGCAATAAAGGAAGCTACTATGATAAGCTTTGCGCGTAAATCTAAGGTTAATAAGACTACTCATTGATATATGGTGGGGTTTATCGAAATCATAACCATTTTTGATATTGGGTGTAACACAGCATTGTAACAACTTCTTTGACGGTTGTAATGGTTGTACCATTCAGTGTTGCATTAAATCTAGAATGTCACAATATCGTATCGAATACTAATGAGCAGGGGAATAGGCGCTTATAGCGGGCTCTATGAATTTTAGTCACAAAAAAAGACCTAACAATACGTCTTTAGATGGTGGCCTATTTGAGAACTCGCAAGGAAAGGATACTTGAATTTTCAAAAATTAACTTGTCAAAACCTACATATCAATCCCAAAATCGAGCGCACTCAATATACTTTACTAATTTGTAAATAATAACTAAACTTATCTTAAACATGATATTAGCGCCAAACTCTACCTATTGGGTATACATAAATGATAATAAAGAAGCTATCTATTTATTTACTGCGAATAATTGTAGGCTCTCTACTATTCACCTGGCCAGGAATGGTCTACAGCAGTGATAAAAATGACTCTGATTATTTATTGAGTTTGAGCTTGGCAGAATTACTAAATGTCGATGTGATTTCTGCATCCAAAAAAGAAGAATCTATCGCAACCGCGCCAGCAATTATAAGTGTATTCACCCGACAGGAAATTATTGATACTGGATCTAAGAACATTATTGAAGCCTTGAGTATCATGACCGGTATATTTACCTACGATACGTATTTTTCCGAATATAACCTTGTTTCTATCCGAAATAATTTTGGTGGAGAACATTATCTCTCAAAAATTTTATTTCTAATCAATGGGCATCCAACATTTTCACCGGTTAACGGCAGCGTAAAATTGACGGCTTTGTCGATTAATGCCGTAGAAAGAATTGAAGTTGTTAGAGGTCCTGTTGCTGTCCTTTATGGCACCAATGCATTAACCGGTGTCATAAATGTAATAACTCGTAAAGAATCGGGGTCAGAAAAATCAGAAGTTAGTATTGGTTTTGGTTCCGACAATAAAAGAAAACTGGATTTTTCTATTTCTGATGCAAAAGGGGATCTGAATTATTTTATTTCTGGCAGTTATCAAAAAGAAGATGGATACGGAGTGAGCCTGTTACCTGAACAGGATGAAGCTGGAGTCGGCCGCCCGGCAACTGATTTCGGAGAAAATATTTTGTCACTATTTTCAAATATAAGTTATCAGGGTTTTGATCTCGATTTTTTTTATTCGGATGTCGCTAAGGATCATAAGATTGGTATTATTCCCAATACATTTTTCTCTGGTGTTGATACCTTTGACGATAAGCAACTATATCTGGATTTTCGTTATCAACAGATGATGAATGATGATATTAGTCTTAACTACAAGGTGCGTTATGACAAGTTAGAGGTTGACTACAAAGTTGACGGCATCTACCTTTTGGAAAGCGCCGTTTTTGATTTGGATTCACCACCACATATAACCGAGGTGGTTACTGATGCTACAAAAATGGGAGCGGAGTTTTACGCCAACATTAATTTTTCTGATGAGTGGGATTTAAATACCGGTCTAGCTTATGATAAATACAAAGCAAGCCCCTATCTATTTGCCATTGACAGCTCAGTGGTAGCCACAGGTAATTCCCCTCTATCACCTTTTGTAGACTCAAAGTCCGATCATGATGCCGCTTTTTATGCCAATACAAATTACTTATTCTCGGAAAAATCATCTTTAACTGCCGGAATTAGACATACCGAGAATAACACCTCCGGCGGACAGACAGATTACCGAGTTGGACTGATTTCTGAAATTAATGATGAATTTATCTTCAAAGGATTATTTGCCACTTCTTTTCGTTCAGCAAATTTCTTTGAACGTTATGCCACCAGTGCACCTATTTTACAGGGTGATGTGGATTTAAAAAATGAAACACTAAAGGGGCTAGATCTTGGTTTATATTATACAAATACTCAAACCAAAATAGCACTTATTTATTACCAAAACGAGACTGAGAATTTTATTAAACGTCGGCTTGTAAATGGCGTTGTAACCTATGTTAATCTTCCTCAAGGAGAGAAAATATCAGGCATAGAATTCGAGCTAAAACATTTTTTCAGTCCTCAACTGTCATTGTTTTTAAACGCTTCCCATGCACTAACTACCGAAGATGGCGCGACCGGTGACGAGCTCGAGTTCACCCTGGATAATTTGTATAATTTTGGCATAACCTATAAACCAACAGAAAAAATAACTCTCAATACTTACAATAGTTACCGTTCAGACTGGGATCAATCGGATTCCTACATGCTGTCTAACCTGTATATGACCTACAAGACTGAATCGTATAATAAACAATTATCCTTTTTCCTGAGCATCAACAATATATTCGACGAGCAATATACCTATGCAGAATTTTCCCGAGGAAACATAGCAACAATTCCGGGTGGTGCTTCAAGGACTTATTTTGGCGGCGTAACAATGAGTTTCTAAACACTCCTCATAGTCATAATAAAAGGGCCATCTATATTGTATTGTAATAACTTTTCTCATGAGATGAAACTGTGCTCAGGACTACTCGAATTCGTATTTCGTATTAAAGCCATACAATATATATGATCACCATTTATTCTTGCTAAAACCTGTTTAATATTATTCGTCATTTACTTTCGGTCAAAAATTATAGAATGTTCAGAGATCGTTCTTTTGTGATTAAGAATGACCTGACAGCGTTTGTAATGGAAGCGATAATTTTTCTAGCTGAAAAACTGAACCTATAATTTCCAAGCGTCCGTTTTATGGTCATATAACTGTCCTTAACAAGATTTCTACTAAGGCCGGCAATGTAGCACAGAGGGATAGTTACAAATTGAATACTTAACGACGGCTATGTTGGTTCAGTTGTCTGTCTAACTATTTACCAAAACCTTAACAAGGTAAAACTGTAGAACCGGCGCAAACCAACTATAAGTAAATTGATTTAAATACGTTTTAGCCTCAAAAATAAGCTAATGGATTTCACTTGAAACTATAGATAATTATTGACATTATTTGGTTTAGAAAATATTACTCCATCCTTGTGTTTTTCAAGAGTACGATATTTTCGTAAGCTATAGAAATGTTTCTCAAAAACAACTCAACCAAAGAGATGTCAATATTATCCTGAGAGATATAGCCTTCTAAGATCATCACAGCTTTTCTCTCACCACCTATATTGACACATGCAAATAACCTATTATTATCAATTACGTTTATACTTTTTCCTTCGGAAAATATAGCATCTAAATTGATATTTAAATCTGCTTCTAGTGAAGTACCTACTTTCTGTGCATAATGTTCAGTACCAGCCAAAACAATCCATTTATCTTGCTCTTTATGAGCCGCTAAGCCTTGCTTTAATAAATATGCACTACCACTTTGGAGATTCAGCAAAGACGATAATTGACCTAATGTTCCTTCAGCAAACTTTTCAAATGAGTGCATTCTAAAAATATCAGCGGAAGATTCAATAATCATCCTTAAACATGCTCTATTTTTATTCAAAGCCACAATATCCTGATACGATCGACATGAAGCACACATAACGGTATAAAGTTTTTGCGAGGTTAATTCAGATTTCTCTTTATAATCGTTAATATCATAATCAGTAATAATAGCTCTTTCGGGTGCTTCGCCTGGCTGACCTGTCCGTAAGACAATGCGGACTTCATGGTTACCTAACTCTTCTCTTATCCATTTAGCAACATCTAAACCTGCATGTTTACTTTCCATCACCACATCAAGAAATACCAAGGCAATATCCATTTCTTTTGATAATATTTCTCTAGCTTCTGCGCCCGAGTATGCGCTTAAAAATTCAATCGGTCTATTTTCAAATTCAAAGTTGTTTAACGCTATTTTAGTAACCGTATGAATATCTTGTTCATCATCAACGATCAACAAACGCCATGGATAAACTGAGTTATCATGCGTTATATCCTCACCCTCTTCGTCTTCACTAAAGAGCATATCATCATCAATATCAGTCATTTCTTGTCCTACTTATTCTGTTAGATTTTTTAAGGTTAGTTCAAACCATGTCCCATCACCAATAATAGAACCGTAATTCACTTCACTATCTAATTTATTACGAATTAAATTATAAACAATATTTAAACCTAACCCTGACCCTCCAAACTCTCGATTAGTCGTGAAGAAAGGATCTAGGATTTTAGGTAAGTTTTCTGTAGAAATTCCTTTACCATTATCTTGAAAGCGTAATAAATAATTATCTTCTTTTGGTGTCACGGTAATATTGATAACACCACCACTTACGTTTTCATCAAAGCCATGCTCAAAACTGTTATTAATAAAATTAGCAATAATTTGTGCCACTATGCCTGGGTAACTTTTAATTACAATATTATCTGGACAATTGATAATGAATTCAACATCATAATGTTTGAATTTAGGTTTGGAACTAGTAACAATATCATGTAAGGTTTCTTTAATTCTTAAATTATGTAATTGCTCATAGCTTTGTTCAACAGACACTCGTTTAAAACTTAAAATCAAATTAGCCGCTCTGTTAAGGTTATTTTTAATGAGCATCGACAATTGACTGGACTCGTCAATGAATTTTCTCAAAGTATTTTTAGTCACCTTATTTTCTTGAAATTTTTGGTCCAAAAATGAAACAGACTCATGGAGATGGGAAGAGGCAGTAACGCATATACCAATAGGTGTATTAATTTCATGCGCAACACCTGCGACTAAACTACCTAACGCTGCCATTTTTTCAGATTCAACTAGTTGGTTCTGACTGATCTCTAGATTTTTTAATGCATAAGATAATTTTCTAGTAGTATTTTTATTTTTAACAAAAAGGATGATAACTAATATGATAACCGAAACGGCAATAATGATTAATATGGAAACAATAGTGATGGTTCTTTTTTGAGTATCAATCGTTTGACCGTGTTTAATTAAGGCTAAATTCTTTTGATTAAGCTGCTCTGTTTGTTCTGCTAAATTTAATTGTTGCTCTTTTAAAATAATTTTATTGCTTTCGATACGTTTTATTACCGCTTGATGAGCTATCCTTTCTACATCAACCGCTTGTTTTTCCAGATTTAAATTTTTCTCTGCTGTAATTAATTGCTTAGCTGCTGCTAATAGCTTTTGTTCATTGTTGGTTATGATATTTTTTTGATTTCCTAATTTATTATTAACTAGATCAAGTTCTCGTCTGTTGGTTAATAACTGTCGAGATTTCGTTTTTAAATCCTGATCCATTTGTTGATTTTTTTGCGTCGTCTCGACTAAACGTTGTTCTTGCTGATAAAGTTTCTGATTTAATGCCACTTCTCTTTTTTTTGTTTGCAACATTGCAGCTTCGGTTTCGCGATAAATTGTTGCTACGTCTAACTCAGTACCTCCTAGCAAAAGCATATCTTTTGACATGGCTAGTTTTTCATAAATGATATTAGATTTGTTGACCTCAAAAGAAAAAGTGGTGCTTTGCGCATCCTTAGTAAGGTTGATCATTATATCTTGGCGCTCGGTGCTTTCTTCACTGATCACTAAAGTTGCTGAACTTCGTATATTGTTAGCTAAAGTTGAGAATTCTTGATTGTATTTTTTAGGGAAATATACAACATCAACCGCTTTAGCCTCATCGATTGAATGAACATTAAGGATTTGGATTTTTTTACCTTTACGAGTCCTATTTTCAAAAGAAAGATAAAAGAACTCAAATAACGAAGGGTCATTATAAATACCGATGGTAAAAGTATTCTTTAGATTTTCTTTTGGCCAAGTAATATGATTAATGAAATTATGAACGAAAGCGAATTTCAGCTGTTCATCTTTAAATTTTTCAGCGGCAGAGAGTTGTGAAAAATTTAACAACATAAATAGTATGATTAATATTTTAATACTTAAAGAAGAATGTATTTTATTGAGAATCATTAAGTAACTAAATCCCTGTGAATTTAATGCGCTTTAAATAACATTAACATTGGTAATAGTATTAATAATAGCTTATTTTGATTATTTTGATTATTTTGATTATTGGAATTATTAATTTGTCAATTAAAGACACAAAGCACTTTTTTTACTTAAAATTTTTTATGCAATTGTGAATGTTTGTGAACTTCCTCTAACCTCATTGTGTAAACTCCTTATCTAGATTTATTGGTAATATTTTTGAAGTAGTTCAGTTCCCCTTGACCTTTGTACGCTTACAAGTCGTGATAGGGACAAATTTTCTTTAGAAATTTAATCTGTGTTTTGTATTCATGGATTGAACTCAAAGCACAGAGCAGTCCTTTTTGGACTGCATTTAGTAGCTACACCCGTTTACTTTTTTGATGTATGACAACAAAGTAAACGGGTCCCTTATAGCTATCAGTTGCTCTAAAGACCAGCCGATAGCTAGTGTCTTTTATGCGCAATGAGTTAGTGTAATCAATTTAATCGTGAATGACCGCTGTGGCTTAGTTGTCTGGTTAGGATAAAGGCTGACCTATGTCTTCTGCGCTCGAAACAACCAACAAAATACTTAATGTTAATTCAGAACATTTGCTATTAGTGAAGTAAGCTCGAACGGCAGTTATGCGGTAAAATGAAAGAATAATTAGGAGATGCTTGAGCGGCTGTTCCTCGCTCAATACTGCCAGTCGATGTCCTAAAATACCTTTGAAAACTGCGAAACAAAATCTGAAGCGTTCCAGCGTCTCCTTTGATATCTTACTCTTGACCTTAGCCTAATTTTTGTTTATTTCGCCAAAGTAGCATTAGTGATCATCGGGAGGTTTATTCTAAAGATTATGGACAATCACAAATCGTAAATAATATAAAAATTCTCTCATTCAGTGATGCTTTTCTCATTATTTGCGATGATCCACAGAATCGGAGAGGTCTAATTAGTCTTGTTTATATTTAGGATTTATACTTTACTAATCTAAATGGGATATTCTAAATATATAGATGAAATGCTGCCAACGATACCAAGAATGGTACCCTAACCAAACTCACCAGAAATCAATATTAACAACTGATATAAATAGCATTATTTAATCTGCTATATATTCAGATCCAGATTATCGATAGAACTATTCATTAACTAGCATCAAACCTTGAATTGATGCAGCAGAAGCAATGCTCATATCACCCTTAGAACTCTGTTCAATATGCCTTGCCAGCACATCAAAACTCTTCTACGTTCAAGATATTCGACACGATTATAAGCACGGGGAACCTCATTCTTATCAACATGAGCGAGAGCTGATTCAAGAACATCAGGATCAAATCCTTGTTCGTTTAATTAGTACTAGCTAGAGCTCTTAAACCATGAGAAACCAGCTGACCGTTAACTCCCATACGTTTCAGTGCCATATTGGCTGTTTGACTATTAGCGTGGCTCTTAGGATTTCTATGGTTAGGAAATAGAAATTCTCTGTGACCACTATTTGATTTAATATACTCTAATAGTCAGAAAGTTTGTGGGGTGAGTGGGATGGTTTGAGGCTTATGCTGATGTGTTTTTGGTATATGGGTTAAAGTAATTGAGCAACCAAGTTTTAGTGCCATTAGGCTTTATTATTAGTTGTAATCTTTCGCCGTCAGACAATTTGTACACTTTATCTTTAAGCTTGGCTTGTTTTACTTCGGTATTCGTTAGTGGAGTGACTATTTTTGCCATTTTAGTAGTACCAGAAATCGATGTTTGGTGTGATACTACTAAAAATTGCGAATGTCACCGAATAGAATAATACACTAAATATTGAGAACTTAACGTTTTCATTGGGCTGCAGAGTGATATGGAACGAACTAGAACAAGAAGGTGGTGGCCCCTCCCTTTCTGTAAGAAACCATAGGATAAGGGCTGCGGGTCATTTTACCTCCCGTTTTTAAAGGCTTTACCATCTTTTTTTACACCCTAACCAACTATAAAAAAGGGTGTAAAAATGAAAATAGAAACTACTTTTTCGTTCACGGATAAGCGTATAAAGCGTATTAAAGCACAACCAATCACTAAAACCTACTCAGACAAGCACTTTGGAAATTTAAAGCTAGTTGTCACTACTAATGAAACTAAAACTTTTTTTGTTCGGTTTAAGTTTCATAGCAAAGCATACAATGAAAAACTAGGTCGAGCTGATACCATCTGTTTAGATGAAGCACGCCATAGGGCGATTGAATATATTAACTATATTCGAGGTTCTTCTTTGATTGTCACCCCACAAAATCATTCTCTTATAAGTACAAAGTTCCAATCAGTTCATGATGTCTTTAAATTTTATAGAGATAATGAGTTATGCCACAGAAAGACTATTGCTGGCAGAACACATGCGCTTGAAGTTTCGTATGAATGCCACCTTAAAAAGAAAATAGGTTATCTGTTAATTGATGAGATGACTAAAAAGTTTACTCGTGACTTTTTTAGAGAGCTAGAGAATTCAGGATATGCCGTTCATAACAGATGTTTAAGTGCCATCAAGTCTGCGTTTAATTACGTATTAGATTATGAGGATGATTCAGGAGTGACCCTTAATCCTTTTGCTAGAATCAAAAAGATGCCAGATGTTAAGAGAAGTCGCTACCTCACACACGAAGAAGCAAAATGTTTACTAAAAGCGCTTGATGTGGAAATGAATCAAGATGTGGCAGACATATACAGAGTTGCATTGTTTACAGGGGCAAGGCTGTCAAATGTAAAGACAATGCAGTGGCATGAAGTCGATTTGAGATCTGGGGTGTGGTTGATCCCCGCAAGTAATACCAAGACAGGAAATCATTATGAAATCCCGTTACATGATTATGTATTGAGACTTTTGAAAAAGAGGGGAGACTCACTTATGAATGAAAAATTTGTATTTCCTTCGAAAACATCAAAGTATGGCTACATTACAGGAGGTGATCCTATTTGGAAGTCTGCAATTACTCGTGCAGGTTTATATCATGAAAATAAGAATATTAGACCAAGACCACATGATTTACGAAGAACATTCGCTACTTGGCAAATCCAATCTGGTGCTGATATCAGTGTTGTTTCCAAAGCCCTTTGCCATACATCCTTAAAACATACCATGGTGTATGCACACACTAATGTAGAACAGGTAAGGGACTCTGTAAACCAAGCGTTTTCAGGTTTTTAACTGGCATTCTGTTCAAGTCATAATTTGTGACTTGAACAGAGGTGTTTTTAAAATATCGATTCTAATGCAAAGCCTACATTGAGAAAATCTATAAAAATATATATTTCATATGTTAACCTAGAAAATAAATACCTATGGAAATCAAGGATGAATAAAGGAAAACTAAAAACTTGGAATGATAGCAAAGGCTTTGGTTTCATCCAGTCTGCTGAAGTCGGAACCGATACTTTTGTCCATATCTCTGCATTAAAAGGGATGAGCAGAAAACCTAAAGCGGGTGATTTCATTTATTTTGAGATTGAAAAACAAGCTAATGGTAAAACGAGAGCAAAGAACTGTAGGATTGAAGGCGTATTTGCTCTACCACAAAAAGTTAAAAAATACAGGGTTGAAAGAACGACTCAATCTAAAAGCAAATTGGTTAGCGTACTAATCATTATTGCTATAGGGGCTTTTGCATATCAACGAGTGAATACTCAAGTAAACAATGCGCCATATAATAATGCCGCACCTATGGTTAACCCACAAATACTCTCTTCACCAAATATCCAATTTTCATGTGATGGACGACAACATTGCAGTCAAATGACATCTCGTGCTGAAGCCGAGTTTTTCATTAAGCATTGCCCCAATACTAAAATGGATGGAGATAACGATGGAATACCTTGTGAAAATGACACTAGGTTTTAATTTAAAATAGCTTGAAATCAACCTAATATTCAATGGGACAATTTAATACAGATAAAAGAATTGTCGAAGGTACAATAATACTCGTTAGGTTGAAGATAACTATTAATTAAGGACGATTCATGAATGTGAAAATTCAAACCGACTGGATAAAACCTCCGCATCAAATTGGTGGATTGGATCACTTAGGTGTCCAAGCTCCTAGTATAGATATATATGGTCAATTATTACCAGGGATCACTAATGTTACCGATAGAGCTCGATACTACAGCTTTTATCCTTGGCTATTCTGGACTTTTCAGCAAAAGGGTTGGAAGGCTAAAGATCAATTAGTCACTATGTTTCGCCGAGCAGACTGTTTGTTCACATTAATTGCTACCAGACATGATCAAGTTACTACAGGTGAAAGTTCATACTCCAATGGCACTGTTGGTAAAAACACTTTAGAGCCCAAATTAAAATCGCTGATTGATAATGAAACCATTAAGCTTTCTGATTATTCGCATCAAAAAACAGGTGACGACTCGCGTTACTTTAAAGCTAAATTTGGTGGTTTAGGTCAATATTACTTTGGTGCCCTAAGAGATCTTCATCTTTTAGGTGGAACAAGTGTTGAGGCTGCAACACTAATAAATGAAATTGGGGGGAAAGTAGCAAAAGCATTTGAGGTTAGCGTGCCTAGTGATTTATTTATTCATGCTATTGAAACGGATAGCGTTTCACTTTCAGAACTTGATAAGTTGGTTGCATATTCCCCTTATAACCTTAAACACTGTAAGGAAGAAAGAGACCTACTCACGAGTTTATTTCAATCTGGCATTTCAACATTTATAAACAAAAATTCTGAGCTAGATATTACAACTGACTCAGTGTCAGCAAACTCTCGTTCTTCAACGATGGCATATCAAATATTGTTAACGAAACACGCTTGTGAACATGAGTATAACTTCACTCTTCCCTTATTTCGTAGCTTAACCTACAGCCAATATGGAATTGACAAAACACCATTCAAATTACCAGAGCCATTGCACGATGTTTCATTAAAATGGCAAGTCTATTCACGAAGTGAAATGTTATCTTTATCACTTCAGGGCATTTTCTATGCGATGTTACATACACTTCAGCCAGATTTAACAATACATAGCACTCTTGAACTTTCTCATTTTTTTTGGACAGAGGGAGTAGGTGCTCAAGTTTTAAAAGATAAAAGTCATTTAACTACAAGTGAATTTATTGCTAGCAATGGCACAATATTATCTGACATGTCAGATTGGCAAAATGAAAATCATGAGATTTATAGTTTAACTCGTATATTGGAGTTAACTAAAGACAAAGCATCCAATTCTCCAGAAGATTTAGCTGCTTTAATTCAACATTGTTTGACCATACTTTCAGCGCTTTGCTATCGTGAAGAGAATAAAATTGGGTATGGTAGTATCGAACCACCCATTGAATACTTGGCGCGTTATCCTGTAAATTTAAATTCAGTAATGTTGAGGTTAAACGAAGGTTTGTGTGATGAAAATATTACCAACGCCATGGTCGTTTTTACACAACAATACTGTTTGGAAAATCATTGGCGAGTTGCGATGAGAAAGTTACGTCAGCAAAGTCAAAATACCTTTAGGTTTGAAGCCTCTGAACGTGGATTAATTGTTAATGCAATTCCTCCGGCAACACAAACTAGTCCCAGGTTTTATCAAAGCATGCAGATAATGCAAGACCTTGGTTTAATGGAACTCACTGACGGCCTATTAAAACCGACAAAAGCAGGCAACCAATTTGTCGAGAATGTCATATGAGTATTTCATTATTTGAAGAGCTGGATAAAGGGGGATATGAGGCTAGTTTGATAACTACATACTCTATTGATTTTCCTTTTTATGAAGATGTACTACTTACAAAGATGCGTTCGAGAGGGATGACCCACCACGTTTTACTTGCAGACAAACGCATGTGTCAAAGCGTTATATCACAAAGACCACCCAAAAAGGCGGGAAAGCAGTATTCTTTAGCGATGATGAAATGCTCTGGTGCTTTTCATCCCAAAATTGTTATGTTGCTTGGGAAGAAGAAAGGGTTACTAGCCGTGGGGAGTCACAATGTGACTTTTTCTGGATTTGGAAAAAATTTAGAACTAACCAATATAATCAAGTTTGAAAAGAAAAATAACGAAGAATATATATCACTTTTTAAGCAGGCATTTAACGCATTTAAAGTTTGGCTAAATGACTATGGACAAGATGCAACATCACCAACTCCTAAGGCTGTTTTTGAAGCTCTCGATGATACTTTAAAGCTTTGTCCATGGTTAAAAGTAAAAGACACAGACGCTCATAGTAGTACCGATGCATCGTTATTATTTTCATCAACGACTACCGAATCGTTATGGCAACAGCTTCAACCTTTTCTGCCAACGCAAACTGATCAAATCATAGCTACGTCACCATTTTTTGATAAATCGTTGGCTTTTAGCAAAGTGTTATTAGAAGAATGCAAAAACAACCTTGTTCTTGGTGTCCAACCTACTGAAGTAATAGCCCCCTGTGATATTTTAACAACTAATGGTATCAAAGTTGTTAACACTGATATTTTTCAAAATACAGATAAAGAAAAATATATCCATGCCAAGGCAATCTATTTTAACGCGGATAAAAATCCTATTTTCATTTGTGGAAGTGCAAATTTATCGTCAAGAGCTTGGTTAGATAAAGGTAAAGCTGCCAATGCAGAAGCAGTGTTAGTTAGAATAGGAGAAAGTGCTTCAATTGCTACTGAATCCATTGGTTTCTTAGACTTAATTAACTCAGAAGTTGTGCCGCACTTACCTGCTAAGGTTGATAAGCGAATAGAGAGTGATTCAAGCCAAGTAACAGACATCGATGTAATCACGGTTAATAATCAACAGGTTTTGAATATTGAAATAAAACCTCAGTGGAAACAGCTAATAGAGCTTGTGTATATTAATGACTGGCAAGAAAAGTACCCTATAAATTTCAAAATTGTTGAAAACAGCCTGGTTGTCGAAATTAAAGACATAGCGCACTCCCCTGTATTATCTGTCTTTTGTCATAATCAGCTGTGCTCTACCATAATTGTTCATTATATCGACGAAATAAAACATTGCTGTACCACAGGCGCAGAAAGAAAAATTCAGGAGGCTTGGGGGTCATTAAATACCGAACACCCTGATATTAAGTTGTTATTTGACTGTCTGGATAAACTGTCATGCTTTAACAATCCTCAAATAAACATACAGAAAACTATAAGTAAATCGGGTAACCCTGAAGATGATACAGAATCGACAGAGCGTGAACTAGTCGTTGATTTAGCGACTGAAATAATTAGAAACCCAAAAACAGGAAAAGTAAGAAGTAGCCAGGGTGACATCTCTCAAGTGCTTGATATTATCTTGTATTCACTTTATTCCAATTTAAATCATGAGCCACAAAACCTATATGGTGAAGATAGCTTTGGTCGCAATGAAGAAGATTTAGTCGGCACTGATGATGAAACGCCAAATGTAGAACAACCACAAACGACTATTGATATCAGAAAAGAATTAGCTCATCTGTGTAGAAAAAAAATAAAATCAATTATTAACCGCCTGACAAAGCTATTAAAACAAAATAAAACACTCACCATAACTGAAATAAATGCAGCACTCGTTACCGTATCTATCATTCCTCCATTAGTAGAAAAATCGCATAAGGAAAATGTTACAGGTGAGGTTTCACTTTTATGGATACCGGAAGAAGGTTATGAATTGCTGTTGAACGCATTATTTGATTATGTTTTTGACGAGAAACTCACCCCTTTAGATTTTTCAAGAGAAAAAGGTGATGCGTTATTTTCAACTGATGAGTCCGGACAACTGTTAGGTCATGTAATATGGTTGATGTATCAAAGTAACTATTCATTGAAACCATTGCCTACACTTAGCTTTTCACCAGAGCGAGCAGTATTACGGCACGTACATAACTCTCGTTTATTATTTGTTTTTCAACGTTTTTGTAATGACGTTACTATTGAGAAAGTCACTCAAGATATTTTTAAACACTATGCTGATGGCAATGCATTGAAATGGTTAGGAACACTAGAAGATAAAATAGATAAGTTATTATACTATGATGACTTTGGATTTTGCTCTGGCTATGGGGTAGCAATATCAGAAGGTGCTTTTAATGGTTATCGGTTAGTTGTTGATAATGAGGGTAAAATTACTCGATTAGCATCATCAACTTCTGATGGAAAGCTAAAGAAGATAACAACTGACAAACTGGTCATAAATTGAAGTAATCATTAAACTATATCCTATGTTTCAACTTATTCAGATATGCTCAGAACAATTATTTGTGCTGTTATAGCATCAAGTTCTTCCCAACCTTTTGGGGTGGGCCGAAAATTTCTACAAGCTTAATTCTCGATACTCGTTCTGTCATACTATTCCTCATGTCTAATTTTTTAGAACGTTTATTTGCTTAGATACTTTCTCAAGCCATTCTTTCTGTTTTTGGTGAATAGGCGGTAGAGGATGGTAATAACCGAAGTCGCAGCCCTCTATTTTCCAGCCATAGATTTGCTGGTATTTTATTTTTTGCAATGCATTTAATGCTAACTTTTTTAAGGCGCTGTCTACTCCCCAGCCCAAAACCACAGGAACGGATGAGTTGAACAATTTTATTAAGTCGGCCTTTCTTTTGCTGTTGAATATTGAATGGGGAATGTTTTTAATACTTTCTTCTTTAATTAATTTATATAAAACTTTAGACTTTGCTTCTCGTATATCAGATAAATTTAAAACCCTTACAAATTTAAAGTCGCAATTGTTCATCAAAGACATGATTTGATCTTGTGTTTTATCGGGGTTAGCTACTGCTTCATTGGAATTGTCATCAATTCCATCAACAGGAGAAGATGAGCCAGGGTTCATCATTATCACCATTAAATCTGGCTCTTCTATCAAAGAGTCAATTCTAACTATATCTAAATACTTACGGCATTTTATGCCGGAAATGGAATAAAATAGGCCTGTTATTTTAAAGTCATCTTTATTCATTTTAATACAGCGCCGTCCTATAAATTTATAACTATTAATGTGTCTCCACTTGATTGTTCATAGTTTGAGCAATCATTTTTTCTACTTTACGAGCCCAATTAGATAAGTGCTCCTCTACATATAGCACTGCAACTTCATATGTATAGTGATATGAAATAGATTCATTCATGAGTAAGCTGTTAGTTACCTCTTCAACATCAAAAGTGAAAGTTAAAATATCAAACCAGTCAAAATCCCAGTCAGAGAACATTTCATTAAGATGGTCAGAGATGTCGTCTGCTTCAGAATACCCATTAAAATCACTAAAGGTTTCGTCGCAATAATTTGCGCAGTAATTACCTATAGCATTGACTAAAAATCTCGAACTTTTCTTGTCTTTGAAAGTTAAATGGCCGCTAATTAACATTTCTAACAATTGTGATGCATCATTGAGTTCAATTTTCATTTACTTCCCTTTATATGTTTCTTGAATACATGTTTACTCATTCAAATATAGCTCCGCCATTGTGAATGGCTTTTCACGTTTTTTTCGCTGAAGAATCCCAATTAATTAATTCGTCCAAGTCTGGCAGAGCATAACTAATCTCGCTCTCATAGTCTTCCGTTTCTTTAACTAACTCGAAAAGCATTTCGGCTGTCAGGTCTTCTTCTTCTCCATCGTCATCTTCATCTTCATTGTCATCTATAAATATGACGTATTCATTTATAGGATCGTCTAACATAAGTTCAAGATTAACTTCATTCATGCTTTTACTGATTTGAGCACTACCAGTAAAAGGTACAAAAAATTCGAACTCAAGCTTTCCATCTCGCTCAGCAGAGAAAGTTACTCCACCCTCAAAATCGTATGATGCTCTTTTATCTATAACACTACCTGACATTATTACTAACGGTACTATTTGTTCTTCTATATCTATATTTTCGATTACATCAATAGCAACACTGCCAACTTTTACTTCTATGTTATTGAGATATTCTTCATTTAATCTATTCATTCAAATACAACTCCGCCATCTCATCTAGCTTTGACTTAACTTCTTTCCAGTTAGGCATCACTTGCGTTAATAAGCGCCAAAACTTCTCACTGTGGTTATGCTCAGAAATATGGCAAAGCTCATGTAAAATCACGTAATCAATGCATTCTTTGGATGCCTTAATTAAATGGGGGTTAAGCATCAATATTCCTTTTACAGAACAGCTTCCCCATTGCTTTTGCATTGCCATGATTTTATACGGTGGTACATCATTAACCCATGTTGCTTTAGGATGCATGACCTTCAATCGCTCTTTAAAAATGATTGAAGCACGATGCATATACCACTTGTCTAATAATGCTTTTACCTGATTGCTACGGTCTGCCTTTTCTTTGCGAAGCGAAACAACAAGCTTCCCTCTAAATAGCTTCACGTTTGATGTTGTTTCAGTTCCTACAATGACTTTTAATACATATCGGCGGCCAAGGTAGAACTGTTGTTCACCACTGACATAGGTTTTTGGTAATACATAATCATGCTGCGATTTGAAATCTTGAACATGCTGCCAAATCCAACGGGCGCGTTTAACCATGGCTGATTGAATTAATTCATTATCAGCATCAAAAGGTACAGTCGCGACCACTCTTTGGTCGGGGTGAACCTTTATGGTTACTTTCCGTGGGATTTGAGATTTACCTTCACCAGTAGCTGGTGTTATTTGTTTTATGTTTTTGCGGACAATATCATAATGTATAGTTTCATCACCATAAGCGAGCACACCATGCTCGCTTGCATCTTGTGTTGAAGTTATCTCTGCTGCAATTGTGCTATTTGTCACGAGTTTACTTGCCACGCGACTATTTACCACGAGAGAGGCCTAATCGCGTGATTTGCAGTATCTCTTGAATTATACGCTCTGCATTTTCAATACCTAAATCAGCGAATAGCATAGGCAGTAACTTAATACTGATAGCATTTTCAATTTCACTTGGGTTAATTGAAAATTCAGCAACAGCAGTTTTAACAACATCATCAATAGCAAAGGCATAGTGGATTAATTTGTCAGTATCCATGTCACCAGACACTAAAAACTCATCATCAAAAAGATGTTTAAATAAGCCAAAGTAGGCTTGTGCATGCTTATTTTGATTGCCGTGCTCATCGGTAAATGCGCTTGGTATACCGTCAACTTTTCGCTCTTTAACGGCTTCTTCAAAGTCTGCGAATAATATGTATTGTTTAACAGGTGCATCGAACATTGCTTTAGCGTCAGCTATCGCCTGCATTAACAGTTTTGAAAAGTATTCTTGCGCATAAGGATCGTCTGCTAAATCTTCCTTTATCATTTTAGTAACACGGCCAGTGATCTTATCTGTTTTATTACGGGCTTCATCATCCGTTAAATCTTGAGGTTTAACATCTTTACCTAAATTACCTACAAGGTATGCGCCATCAGGCTCTTTTATTTCAATGCCTGCAATATGCTTGTCTAAAAGCTGCTTAATATCTTCAGCGTATTCATCGTAATCTATGGTTTCATTAGCATCTTCACGCACCTGTTTACGAAGGTCGACAAACATCTTTAACGTTTGCTTGTAATGCAAACGCTTGTCTTCAAAACTTTTATCATTGAAGTAAGTGGCTGACTGTAAAGCAACCTTCATGCAGTTTGAAAATGTAGTTAATGCAGAATAAAACTCGTCTCTTTTCTTAATGTTCTTATCAAGCAACTGTCCTTGAACATCATCTATTTTAGGTGCAAGTGCTTGGCGAAGGGCTGCATGGTCTTGTTTGTTTTTAACGTCACTAAATATCGACCACAACGTATCGTATAAACCAGGGAGTTTTTTATACTCCGTGTCCATGCTGTTATACAAACCCTTGATGTCTTCTACATCAAAGCCACTTTTATTTCGCTCAGCAAGCTCTTGATATTTTTCTATTGTCATATCAAGTTCTTTTAAGATGCCGCGATAATCAATCAAATAGCCAAATTGCTTTTTGCTGTGTAAACGGTTTACACGTGCAATGGCTTGGATCAAGTTATGCTCTTTCAATGGCTTGTCGATATACAGCACGGTGTTTTTCGGCTCATCAAATCCGGTGAGCAGTTTATCAACCACAATCATAATGTCGGGGCCGTCATCACGACTAAAATCTTCAATAATCGCTTTGGTATATGTCTTTTCATCACCATTACCATAATGCGCTGCTACATTATCTTTCCACCAATTTTGTACAATGTCTTTGCTTTCCTGATCTACGGCTTCATGCCCTTCGCGAGTATCCGGCGACGACATTGCAACTACGGATGACACTTTGCCTATTTTATCTAACGCAAGCTTGTATCGAATGGCTGATACTTTTGAATCACAGGCCAATTGGCCTTTTAAACCTTGCTGTTTGAAGTTTTGAAAATGGTCTGAAATGTCATGAGCAATAAGCTCAATACGACCTTCTGTTTGATAAACCTGTCCCTTTTGAGAAAACTTACGCTTTAGGTCGGTTTTTTGCTGCTCGGTGAGCTTTTGTGTAATGCGGTCAAACCAAGAATCTATCGCTTGGTCGTTAACGTTTAGTTCAGGGATGCGCTCTTCATATAATAAGGGGGTTACCGTTTTATCTTTTACTGCTTGCTGCATAGTATAGGTATGAATGATAGAGCCGAACTTGGTTTCTGTTTTATCATCTTTTAATAGCGGGGTTCCGGTAAACGCAATAAACGAAGCTTTTGGCAAAGTTTGTAACATGCGAATGTTGTTTTCACCATTTTGACTACGGTGCCCTTCATCTACTAAAACAAGAATATCCGAACTATCGTTGAAACATTCTTTTTGCTTAATGGCAGAGCCAAATTTATTGATGATAGAGAAAATAACACGTTCATTTCCTTTACCTATTTGCTGCGCTAAACGTTTACCTGAGGTTGCCATCGCATCACGTTTATCACGCTCAGTTAATACGCCGCCTGACGCAAAGGTTCTACTTAACTGCTCTTCTAAATCAACGCGGTCAGTTACTATCACCACGCGGCACTGTCTAAGTTGCTCTAGCCAAATAAGTGCTTTTGATAAAAACACCATAGTGAATGACTTTCCACTACCTGTGGTATGCCAAATAACACCGCCGTTTCGCGCACCAATTACTCGGTCTTTTAATCCTCCCTCGTTAAAGGTAGTAATACGCTCTACTAAGGCTTTGATACCGAAGACCTGCTGATAGCGAGCCACAATCTTTCCGGCCTTTTTATCGAATAGGGTGTATAGGCGAGTCATCTCTAATAAACGGTCAGGTCGCAACAAGCTAACTAATAAACGGTCTTGGTCGGTAACCGTTAGTTCTCCGCCTGCAATTAACGACAAAAATTCTGATTTAGCATCAGCAGGACGATGATTGAAAATAGCATTTAGTTGCTTTTCATTAAGGTTTTTGTTTTTTAAGCGAATAAATTCTGCTTCAACAATTTCTTCTTCAATCCACTTAGCCCAGAATTTCTTGGGTGTTCCGCATGTGCCATATAATCCTTCATTGCCATTAACTGAAAGTAATAGCTGAGAATATGCGAATAAATGCGGTATCTCAGTTTGACCTTGGTTACGAATAGTTTGAGAAACACCTTCATCAACCGTTGGCTTACTTTCATTGTTAGAAGCAGGGCGTTTTGCTTCAATCACTACCCAAGGTAAGCCATTAACAAAACACACAACATCGGGGATGCGATTACCTGTGCCTTCACTGTTTTGTATCACCATTTCTTCGGTAAAGTGATAGTGATTATTGGTAATATTCTGCCAATCAATTAATTGAATAGTTGGTGATGCTTTTTTTCCGTCAATAAATTCAGTGACACCAACGCCATACGTCATCGCGTTGTAGAGTTTTTCGTTTGCAGCTTTTAGCCCTAAATTCATCGGTGGGTTTAGCTCATGCAATATTTTATCTATAGAGGCTTCCGAGAGTTTGTGCTGCTTACCAGCAAAGGGAAAGGTTTGTTTAGTCAAGAAATCACGAACCACAGAAACCAACATCACTTGGCTTGTTGATTTTCCTTCAGCAGAGGCATTGCCTCGAAGTTTTTCACATTCACTTGGTGGAATAAAGGTATAGCCCAAGTTCGTCAGCAAAGTTAACGCAGGTATTTTAGAGCTGAATTCTTCTTTGAAGTTTGCAATATTCATTCTTTAATACCTATCTCTAATGCTGACTATGAACTCACCACTTTTTGCTACACAATTTCCATTTTTAATTACATAACATTCAACCCAGTGGTCACCAGTATAAGAAGTTGACTCAGTTCTATAAATATCTGAAGAACTTCTATTTGTTTGCTCTGAAATTTCACCTCTTAGTTGGCCTGCATTTATAGCTTCTTGCCCTGTGTTTACTACTTGCCAATATATGTCGAATGGCCTTGGAATATTCGTATTTACTTTAAATTTAAGATTTTTACCTTTTAATAAAGGTTGACCCGATTTAAATTTTTTCCAAAAAACATTAGTTTTGTAGCTTGCTTTTATTTCAACACCGTAGCCTGTATTTAGAGCTAAAGGCCAACCAAATTGTTGTTTATGTGGAACATTAAAACTCAAAGCAGGCAAATTAGAAGGGCGGTATACTTCGACTAGATCCTTGATAAAACGGTCACTTTCAACAAAAGCATCAATATTTATGAAATCTTCTCTCAACCAAGAAACCCATTGGAAAAATGCTTTTGCTCTTGCATGATCGTCTTCATGCCAACGATCTGCAAAGTTTTCTTCTGGATTAGCTGGGTTTTGAATAAGCCAACTTCCGTCGCTCTTGCGTGTAATAAGGTTATAAGTTTCACGAGAAAAATAATCATTGAACACAAAGTCATTATTTAACTGAGTTGCTTGTTTCTCCAACAACGTTATTAAGTTACTTAATGTATCAAAAATGGTATTTTCGTTTCTATAACAACGGGCAGATAATACTGTAATAACCATTGATATCGGCTTACACAATTCAATGTCAGATTGAGAAAACTTAATGTCTCGATGTCTTTTTAATATTTGTATCGCTCTTTGCAGTGGAGTTTTTACATGAATGTTAGGCACGTCATCGATTGAATTAAACAACTGACGCTGATTATTAAATATTTGTTGTTTCTGCGATACTTTAGCAAGTTCAAACGCTTCTCCATTACGCTGATAAAACCACTCAGAGAACCCTTTTGGGTTGCTTGTAGTCCAAGTATAACTACCATCTTGGTTTTTATTAGTCGCTGCAATTGAGTGTGTGTGACCAACACCGCCTTGTTCATTTACAGCAGGAAGCACATCCATATGAAAACCAATATTATCCTCTTCAGCATAATTTAAAGTCCAACAGCGTTTTCCTTCGTCATCAAGCATTCTAGAATATGTACCGTTTGACTTTATTCTGTCGCCAACTTGCTTCTTGATAATATTAGCTTGCGTGTATTGCTTCATATGCCCCAAGCGACAAACTAAATCAATATCGTAGTCTGAATCCTTACTATCTTTAAATGGCCTTATTTCAGTGCCCAACTTAAAAGAACCTTGAAGGTAAACATCAGGGGGGGAGATCGCACCATCGTATTCACCTTCTAACAGAAACGACTTCATTGAGTTAAAGCGCTCTATTGCTTGTTTGTATTTTGAAGGACTTATATCTAGTTTCGATGCTGCTTCCTGTAGCGCATCCTCACGAGTAACTATATTTACCATTACTTACCTCCCTGTATTGTTATTGTTTCGCTAAATGTTTTAGTTTGATAATCTTGGTCGTATATCCGCCATTGCATAGATGCTTTTGGCATTCGAATTCTTCCCAATTCAATAGCACACGAAACGGGTATCGCTGGGAATATATTTAATTCTGCTTCCAATCCATAGTGCGCGGATATGTTCTCGATAACCTTTCTCATTGTTTGTCTGAATAAAGACAGTTGCTCAGGAGCTCTAATAAAATCATTGTGTTGAAATTCTTGTGGTGTTTTGATTTCCCAAATATCTACATCATTGCCTAACACCTCATGAATCCTGCTATTTTCAATGTGTGCACTTAGAGATAAAACAAGAACAGGTGAGCGTTGTTTGGATTGCGGTTCTACTACAATAAATTCAAAATTGTCTGGCATAGTTTGCCAACACCATGTTTTAGGCTCTCGGATAGGTTGGTAAGTCTCGGCTTCAACTTTGTCAGTGAATAAGCAGCCTAATTTAATTAGTAAAGGCATTGGTGCTAATGAAAACAGTGCAAAGTGTGGGTTTTGCCCTGTACTTATCAAAGGTACTATTTGTTGCGTAAATATGGCTTCTAATTGTTTCGATTCAGCAGCCCAATATTCAGCGTCTTTATCAGTTAAACTGCTCGTCATAGACAATACTAAAGGTTCTGAACTAACAGGGTATTTGGCAGGAAACATCGCCGTTACAGCTTGTTTATATTGAAGAGGAGATTTCTGCTCGCCTATGTTTGCACCATAAAATACAACATGAGATTTGTTTGATGGTGCAATTCCCGCTACTGTCCAAACGCGATACTCATGTTCTTTCTTCCACTTTTTCAGTAAATCGGCTGAATATTTTTCGCCGTGCTTATCTTGATCAATAGTTTTATGGCAGTCGTGGCACATCAGCATCAGATTGCTGACTTCGTTTAGCTCGGCTTTATTAGCTACAAATGGCCCCCATCCTCTCGGGCCATCTTTTGAAAAAGAGTAAATATGTGCCGCCTCTGCAATATTCACACTCTCCAAAGTAATAGGAGATTGATAAAGTGGTCGATTACAGCCATTGAACTGACAACGTCCAGCCGATTTACCCCATAATGCGGTTTTAACTTTTTCTTTTATATATCTAGTAACTTCATTTGCCACGACGTTTCTCCTTAAACTATTACTCGACGTTTACCTGTTAATAACTGCTGCATTAGTGCTTTTTTCTCTTGTTTTAAGTCAGCAAATTGTTGTTCTAGTAGTTCTATTTCTTTATCAGCGGTGGTTAATACTGCGGCTATTTTTTGTTGTTCGAAAAGTGATGGAACCAATACAGGTATACTTTCGCAATTTGTTTTATTCATATACATAATTGTCGTTTTTGAGGCTACGCTTTCCATATAAGGCTTTTGATTTGCTAACCAATAAAATAGATATACGTTATTAATATTTTTATTACAGATAAATGCATGAAGTTGCTGGTTTAATACTAGGCTTTCAGTTGCTATTGCAGTCAGGCCAAGCTCACCTACAGCCGCCATAACTACAGCACCTTTAGGTACTAACTTTCCACCACAATCACTTAAGGTACTTTGAGAGATATAATTTCTTTGTAATTTAGATGGTATAAAACGACCTTGAAATTCAGGTGTTGTCACCCAAGGAATCTTTCCTTCAAAAAGTTTAGGTTTATTTCTACCTGGTACAATTGACTTACAAAGTTTTCCAATAGGATGCTTTTCCCATTCACCCTCAAACGCTTTACCTGAATCATCAAGTAGACGTCTTTTTCCTGTGAGTACCTGTTGCATTAGGGCATTTTTCTGCTGTTTGTTATTGTCAATTAGGTGCTCGGTGGTGCTAATCGCTTTATCCCACGTTCCAAGAATATTGGCGATTTTTCGTTGTTCTGGATGGGAAGGGAGTGTTATCTGTATATTTTTTAAATCTTTCCAATAGATAGCTGCAACACTCGTACTCCCTGCGGGTAAAGAGTTAACTATCGCTTTACCCTTTCCGTTATTTAAATATGCTCCAAGATAGAATGGATCTACCCCTGTTTTAAAAGAAATTCTATTAATATTATTGTCAAATATTGCCTCAGTAATCTCTTCATTCCAAACCGCAGATTTTCCAACTAGTTTTGGCGTGTTTCTTGTGTTAAAGAGAAAGTCACCTTTTTTCAACAATAGAGATTTATCTAATTTTCCACGAGGCAATACTTCTAGAGAGCTTAAGTTGAATCCTCCCCAAGTTAAGTTCCCCATTTTTAATAAAGGAATAGGGTCACTACATACTTGTCCTTTGTGGCGTTCTGTAGTACCAAGCTGAGTATCTTCAACAATCTCAGAAAATTTATGTTGTGACCAACCATTAGGCACCATAACCCAACTCCTTTAAATAGCCTTCCATTTCAACTTCCAGAGTTTTTAACTCATCTTGTAGTTGAACGCGTTCGGTACGCACAGCCACTAAATCAATTTCAGCCTCTTCTTCAAAGGTATCCACATAACGGGGAATATTAAGGTTAAAATCGTTTTCTTTGATCTCATCAAAAGTGGCTAAGTATGAATACTTATCTGTTGTTTCACGGATTTTGTAGGTGTCTATAATTTTTTGAATGTTATCGGAGGTTAACTGGTTTTGGTTCTTACCTGGTTTAAATTTACGGCTTGCATCAATGAATAACACCTTATCATCAGTCTTATTCTTTTTAAACAGTAATATAGCGGCAGGAATACCTGTACCGAAGAATAATTTTTCAGGTAGACCTATAACAGTATCTAGTAGGTTTTCTTCAATCAATTGTTGGCGAATTTTACCCTCAGATGATGCACGGAATAACACGCCGTGCGGTACAACCACCCCCATGCGGCCACTCTCTGGCTTTAAAGTTTCAATCATATGACTGATAAATGCATAGTCACCTTTGGTTTTAGGTGGTACACCTCGGCGGAAACGTCCAAATTCATCACTTGCAGCACCTTCATGCCCCCATTTATCTAAAGAGAACGGAGGATTCGCGGTAACAATGTCAAAGTGCAATAAACCTTTGCCGTCTTTCTCCAATAGCATTGGGTGGCGGATAGTATCGCCCCACTCAATACGGTGGTTGTCTTCACCATGTAGAAACATATTCATTTTGGCAAGTGCCCATGTAGAGCCTATCGATTCTTGCCCAAATAAAGCATATTTTTTAGAACCATTAAAATTAGTGCGCACCATACGGCCACACTTCATTAATAATGAGCCAGAACCACATGCAGGGTCGCATATTTGATCACCTTCTTGCGGATCTAAAATTGTCGCTAAAAGATCTGATACTTCAGGGGGGGTATAGAACTCACCTGCTGATTTACCGCTGCCTGCGGCAAAGTGCTTTATTAAGTATTCGTAAGCATTACCAATAATATCGAGAGAACCAACACGACTTGGGCGTAGGTTAAGTATGTCTTTACCAAAGTCTTCTAATATGTGGCGCAGAATGTCGTTCTTTTGTTTTTCTTGGCCGAGTTTGTCGGTATTAAAACTGATGTCTTGGAATACATTTTTTAGCTTAGTACCGTTAGCTTCTTCAATAGCGTGTAGTGCTTGGTCGATACGTTGGCCGTTACCTGCTTCATGGCGCTTTTCATAACAGTCCCAAAAACTTGCACCCGTTGGTAATACAAAGCGCTGTTTAGCCATCATTGCTTGAATAAGAGCTGGGTTGTCGCCGTGCTGTTCCACTAATTTATCGTACTCATCTTGATATACATCTGAAATGTATTTCAAGAACAGCATAGTTAAAATGAAGTCTTTATATATAGACGGGTCTACTGTGCCTCGAAAGGTATCGCAGGCGGCCCATACCGCTTTGTTAATATCGTCTTGGTTTATTTGTGTGATTGTCATTTAATTGTCCTTATAAAATTTTTTAAGTCATTTCGTAGCATTTTGGCTACATATAAATTCTTATTATTTTTGGTTAAGCACTTGAGTGGCAATACCATTCATTTGTTGTTCTCTGTTGGCAATTAAAACCAACATTAGTTGTTTTTCCTGCTTAGCTTTTTCAGCTAAAGCAATTATTGTTTGTTGAGTTTTTATGTCTGGTATTGATATTAATAAGTCTTCAAGAACACCACGGCGAATACTCGCTTGTACGCTTCCTTCTGCCGATTGCTTTAAATACTTTTGTGCAGGCTGTTGATTTAGTTGCCATGCAAGAAACTCCGGTAACAAACCTTTAGTATCACTTTGTCGTATAAGGTAAAAATGTGGCGAGCACATAACTTCTTGATTAACATTACCTACATAAGCGGCAGTGTTTTTTGATCCTCTCGCTGAAAAAACAATATCGCCTTCAGTTAAACAATAATTTGCATGAGGCGTAGTTACTTCAGTAGAGATGATGCTTTTCCAGTTAAGATCGCCAGATTCAGAAATATCTCTCATCTGGATGACTCGAACGCTGCCACTTTCTACTTCGGGTATTTTTCCTCTAAAAGGATATCCTGCTTTAATTTGTGCAATGTCTTTAAGTTTTACTTTCATTTTATTTGCATCATCAATAATGATGTTGGGATATTGAGCTCTGTAGATATAATAGTCAAGAGAAAGTTTAATTTATTTTGCATCATTCGATATGATGTGGAGTGGAGGCTGGATTTACAGTGTTTTCAGTTTTGAAAATAATTTTTTGAGTTTAACTATGCTGGACAGAATTTAGAATTAAACTGGAACCCACACATATATCAGAATTTATTGAGGATAGGTACGTGGTTTATTTCATATCTGTATATAGTGACAGTAGCTAAAATTTTAAGAGGAGTTGTAAAACTGTTATTAAAAATAACAGTTTTACAGGAAAGTTCATTATTGTTGAGCGTGGTATAAAGGGCTTGAACAGCTATTGCAACTTACTAGCCTCTTAGAATCGGTTGCTCCCCGTACACCGAGGTTTCTTAAAGATTTTGAGTTACAAAATCCACATGCAATACCATTGTCCGTTTTAGCTTTTGGATATTTTGATAGGTATTCCTTAAGTGTTAAAGGGTATTTTCTTTTCCAGCCAGATGAACTTGTCCACACTACGAATGATATTAAACCAATAATTACTACTATTATTATTATTTGTGAAATTGAAATCATATAACCTCTTTTTTTCGTTAAGTCCTTATCTTAAATATTAATTTTTGATTTTACAATAATTAATATAACAGGAACCCCTACAAATATAATTGCTGAGAATGCCATGCCTATTTGAAAGTTGGTCATTGTTCTTTATCCTTTTACTAATGTTTTATAAACCGCTATTAAGCGAGTTAAGTAATGCTGGTTATTTGACTCTACTAAAGAGCTATCGTTAGTGTTTCTTTAAATTTATGAAAATAGTGTGACTACCATTATTTGGGTTTTATTATGTAGAACAGCAAGTATAAGAATAGCAGCTTACGGCTATGTATGTTGTTTTGCTCTGCTAGCCAGTTTTGATACAAGCTAAAACCTCGTGAGATTTTTAATGTCATTAATTGGCTTAATAAAATATAGAAAATCTCGCCCGTCATGAAGAACATGATCATAAATAGTGAGAATGAAATTACCAACACTCGGATAAGAATTTTCTCTGCTAACTTGTCTGTTAGTTTTAAGTTTAACATTTTATTAATGTTAATCTTCGGTAAGAGGATGTGCACAAATACAAACAATGAAGCAGTAAAGATCAGTAATACTATTAACGCCCAATTTAAATAACTCATATTACCACTCATCCATGCCGCAACTAGCAATATCACTTGAGTCATCGAATGAGCAACTTGAATCATCAAATGAACTAAAGCTGTCGTCAAAAGATGAAAAGGAATCATTAATTGAGTTATCAAACGAGTCTGACTCCCCCCACATATGCCCGCCTACGTCTACTCCGGCCATGCCAGAACAACCATTTGATAACATAGCGATAGGGAGGCCAGTGCTGACGTTGATTATGGGCATTTCAAATGAACTACTATCGTCTATAGTTGTATCAATAAAATAATCATCGTCATCAAACACCCCATTTATTGCATGAGGAGTTGTAAAATCATCATCCCATGTGTCAAATGAAGAGTTAGTGTTGTCTGAACGGCGATAGAGGCGTCTAGCTCGTTTAGCTTTAATATTTTTTGCCGCGCTTTTTCTTTTCCTATCTGCTACACCTTGCTTTCTCCTTTCTTCTATCACAGCGAGCTGTTCGTGATACGTTAAATAATCAAAATCCACTTTTGCCTGCGATTTTATATGTTGCTTAATCTCGATAGCTGTTTTACTGAAATCGCCACGTACTGACGATGCTGCTTGAATTATAAGCGTGAGATATGTGAATGCCATAAGCATAAAGCCAAGGTAAATTTCACTGTTTAAAATAAGTAGGCATGCTGTGACACAAAAAATTAAAATAACACTAAATAACTTCATTCCCTTTTGCCTTTCTTTGTTTATAGTAAAAAGACATTAATGATTTTAAGCTTGGATACAAGCTTTTAATCATTAAGATAGAGTAATGAAATATAAGGTGATTTTAAGAGGGAATAAATATGGGTGTTATTGCGTTTCCAAAATATAATGAAATTGATTTTTTAATTAATAGATACCGCATAACGGATATGAGTATTGATAAATCACTCGTTAGAGAAGCGATTATTGAAATAAGAAAAGTCCATGGTGTTTTTCAAAAAAGGCACTTTGAAGCTGTTGTTCAATTGCTAGAGCACGATTGGTTGCCTTCAGATATTCCTGTGTTATTACCATCGCCTATGTGTTTAGGGTAAATAATCTCCCAACCGTGCACCTACATATATTCGAGATTAACTATTGAGGATATATAGAGATGAAACACATTAAAAAGGGCACGCGCACAACAAATAAAACAACACCGTTCCATTGGATACACCAGATGGTCAAGAAGTCTCGCACGCCTTGGGCTGAAGATTGCCCTGATGCTATTCGGATTTGTTGGTATTTTGATGATGTAACAAAACAAGCAATATACGAATACAGGAATTCAAAGGCTGCAACTAGCGGATTCGCCATCACAGCAAAGCTCCAGAAAGAATTACCTGAAAATTTCAATCAAAAATACTTCTCCAATAAAGAAAGGGCTTTGGTTTTCGGTTTCTTCTTTGATGAGATAGCTAAATTTGTGGATGTGAATGTTGACGACAATGATTTTTTTAACTTTACTGGCGTGACTAAGACGATTTTCTTTTCAACAGAAAGTTATGAATCATTCTTAGAGTTGTGTGAACAATCAATGTAATACAATTTAAACGGGAGCTTGCTTCCGTTTTTTCATATCTATTATTCTCGCACCAATACTAACAATTTCCTTCCACCGAAACTAAGTATAAATACAACGAGTTGTTGCGTTAAAGCAAAGTGTAGCTGTCACTTAATACAGCTTTATTTAGCGATGTTTCCGAACATTGCGTATTGATTGAGCCATTAGTTAATCTCACTATATCTCACCGCTTAAAGGGCTACGGAGGTCTGTCAAAGTTTACGGGCGTCATTGCGATTGAAGTAAATAATGAAAAGCGTAACGTTGTAGAAGAGCTATTTTATAGCTCTTTTTTTCGTCTATTAAAAATGCGCTAACGACGAACCTATGTATTTATGCAAACGACAATAAAGGAGAGTTGCATGAAGACATTTAAAAAAACATTTACCGCTTTCGCGATAAAAGAACTTGGGATGATTCTTTCGTTACTTGGGAAGTTGATGGTTTACCTGGCTATATTTAGTTATTTAGACATCATCGAGCTAAACCCTCAAATTCAGGTATCTAATGAAGTGCTGATACTTGGTGGTTTGGGGGTATATTTGATGTCATTTTTGACCTCAAACCTCTATGAATTTACCAAAATTCGTTACGAGAAAAATACAAGGTATTAAATTAACTATTTGATACGCTTGTAGACAATATTAAGCCCCTAGAGGGGCTTCTTTTCGTTTAAATTACCTAAGTTATACCCTTGCCTCTCATCATGACTTTTATCGATATCACCTACCAGTGATAGGTCTTCAAATGCTTTACGATATCCTATTCTATAGTCGCGACTATGTGTTTTATTTTTATTTATCTGTGTTAGTAAGTTATTAGCTAGCGCTAATTCAACACTGTGATGAGTCGATTTTTCCAGTTTAAAGTTTGGGTTCCAAAAAATGTTATATAAGGTTGGGCAAAAAGAGTTTATGTATTTTAACTCGGATTGTACAAGGGCTATTTCATTACTGGTGTAGTTATCTTTATTTTCACTGATAATGCCATCAATACGTTTTTTAATCTGGCGAAGAAATCTTTCACGATGCGAATAAAAAAGCACGCGACTGTATAAGCCGTTTGGATCACTAAGTTGATTGACGTATTTTTTTAAAATAACAGAGCGTAAGTCCTGGGCTGCGCTCTTCATGTTTTTTGAGTTGGCGGTTTCCATCTCAAGGCAATGCCATGGGGTACTCTGAGATGAACCATTCTGATTTAATGTATCACTAGAGTACAGCAAGGCGTCTACAGCACGCTCTTGTTTCAACTCACCAAAAGAACCGTAACCTAGCTCCCTGAGTTCTTTTTCAGTCACGAAGGCCGCGTATTGGCCTTTACTGTTCAACATTCTGTCGATTACTGTTATTTGAACCGAAACGTCATGAATTTCGGTCTTACTGTTGTGAGATGAAGTGTCGGTTTTTTGGTTGTAAGTCATATCTGTTTCATATGATAAGAAACGTTTACCTTTGCTACTCAAATAATAAACAGAGCCGTCTTTAGAGCCAAAGCTTTTTCTTTCATTGATAAATCCTTCAGACACTAGTCGGCGAAATAATTTATTTATGGCCTCTCTTGGTAGTTGCAGCAAGTATTCAAAAATCACCTTCGCGCTAAACCCGAACCTGCCAATGACATATAAAACACATAACCGTCTTACCTCACCAATTTTGGCCGGATTCGTGTGTTTAACAGGTATAAGATACTTCGTATTGAGTTGTTTATATTTTTCTAATTCGTCGTGCATAATCCTTTGTTCCTTACTTTAATAGATGTCTATTTAAGTAGGAAAGACACTAGATAATTTAAGCTGATTTTTTCAAAATAGCTTAAACCTTCTGCTTTGCATAAGGTTAAGGCTTCGCAACGCTTAGCTTACAGCAAGCTCAATCAACTTCGTTGACCATAACTTCGTTATAGAAATGCCCTTCACGCTAGACTAATCGTGACTTCGTCACTGTCTAGCTTTCCTCACTTCGTTTGTCGAAGGGATTTCTACGCCCTGTCGCTGTCGCTGACTTAGTCGCATTTATCCGTTATTTGTAGGGGTGTGGAACACCTGAGAGACCCTCCAAATAACTGCACCATTTCATGGTTTAGGTGAGCATCAATTACGTGCCGTATTGCTACTCATTTCGCAGGGCGAAACTAAATGCGACTAAGTCAGCGCTACGCTTCTGACAGGGCGTGCTAGATAAACCAATTGCTTCGCCATTGGTTTATCTAGCGATTTGTAGCCTGCTTCGCAAGCCTATGTTTAATTTTTAATTTCATTAAAAATCGTTTTTTATGGCGTTGCCAGTCGTCACAAAGCCTAATTATTATTTTTTCTAACTATTGTATTGGTTGATAATGGTGCCGGAATAAAACATACCTGAACCAATATTCATGCATTTAGGTTACGGTGAGCTAGTTAGCCGCAGTTGAGTACAACCTATGAATATTGAAACTCAGTAGTAATAGCTATTGCGCGTTTCCCTTTTTTATATGTTGAATACAGGATTGAGTTAAAATGAAATAAAACCAAGAAAGAAATGAGTAAGTACAACAAAAAATATAATAAATGAGCACACTGCTTAGACATGCCTATGTCTGAAGTTTATAGATTGTAAAAAAGACCCACTTCAATATTGATGTGAGCCTTATTCATGGAAAAGGGTAGTGGTTTTAATATTCTTTGTTGTCACCTTCAAGGTTGTCAATAATATCATCAAGACTTTCATCATGCTGACCAAAGTTCTCGTAGCATAAATAGTTATCTTCAAGTAAAGCTGTGTAAGCGACAGCTGATGCATTGATAACTTCTCGAACGATACACATCAACGCTTTTCTTTCACAAGGTAAAAGCTCTTTGAAATGTTCTTGTAATACTTCGCTGTAAATAAAATCATCATGACACCCCCATTGCGACACTTTCATTGTTTTAATGATCGGGTCTTGTGCTTTCATTGCTCTGATTATTTCTTCCAAAAGTGAGCAAGCGAATTTAACATTTAAATAATTTTGTTTCATAAGTGTTCCTGTTGTTATTTTTTAAGTTCACTTATAACAAGCTTCGACGGTGGGGGATTTTAGGTAGTTAATTTATTTTTTTGATGAATGTTAGGGGGAATCATTTTCACTAATACTTTATTTTTTTATTAAAAAAAATATTATAAATAAATCTTCATGTATTTCGTGCATCGGATATGTGGATAATGAATGGTCAGTATTAATTAATTTCTGACTAACTATGAACATAAAACAAAATATCTCGAATAAAATTTTTCATACACCTGCTAAAGGCTTGATAAATATATAACCTGAAGTAATTTTCGTGATAACGAATTCAGCAAGCACCCATACTAACTCTGTTCACATTGACTGTGAGCAGAGAGTTGATAGTTATCTGACTGAAAAACTTTATTCCTCAATACCAGAAGCTGCACATTTTCTAAATAGTAGTGAGTTTTTCGTTTTAACACTTATCAGAAATAAAGCACTTGAAGCGTATATTTTCGATAAAATCGAACCAAAAAATATATCCGTATCAAATAATTCTATTCTAAATTACATCAATAGCTCGTTAGTTAATGAAGATGAACTTGAACAATATGAAAATTGCCTGAATGCAAAAACTAAAGAGCCAATATCTGCGAGTAAAGTAAATGAAAAGGGTAAGCCGACCAGTAACAAAATGACCGCCGAGGTTATGTCCTTCCACTGTTCAGGAGTACCAAGAACGAACACTGGTAGGGCAGTCGAAAATCCAAAGGCACAAAAAGCGCCTGTTATAGAACAATCCGCAATTAAAGAAAAGCCAGTTGCAGATAAACAGCCATCAATATCAATACTTATTAATGCCATACCGGATAGTCACATATCCAACTGTGTGATTAATGAAGGCAATGCCCAGGTAGAGTTAACAGACGGATTAACAGCTAAATACATTAATGAGTTTGACGGTGGAACAAAAACAATTCCAGATCATAATGGTTTAAAAATAAGAAAGAATAAAAAATCGAAACAAATATTTCTGAGAGTAGAACAGCAGGATTTGACCTTAGTCTCTTTTTCCAATGTTCATAAGGTCACAGAGGATGATGTTGAAATAATAAAAAACATGTATGCACGATTTAAGTTACTGCGTACAGAAGGTAAGCCTTGGAACAATATTCAATATTTAGCAAAGGACAATATTAAAAAGCTTGTAACCTTTAACGACCTCCTAAACTTTTATGCTGGCATATCACATGAAGAGGTAGCTAAAAAAATCAGGAGGATGCAAAAACGGTATTTTTCAGGCGAGAAGGGGGAGAGAAAATTAATAGCGTACTGTGAAGAGCAGTTCGCAAAAGACTTCTTAGATTCATCTAACCCTGCTCGTGTAAAAACAGATAGGGATACTGTTATTAAGCAGATGAATGCAGCATTCAACAAAGCCGTTGAATCGTCAACAGTTGAAAGGCCTGACTTTGATAATTTAGTCAAAAATCAAGTGCGCAACCGGAGTGATGACACTTCTAAGATATTCCCTAAATTAGAAACCTATACTGCTTATTTGAAAAAAGCATTTGAACTTGGTTTTGATCAACTAGCATTGAATCTAATATTGCAAGAGTCTATATCTACGAGAAAGGCTTTAACAACTCAGCAGCAATGGGCAGATATAAATATTGATGAATTAGTTAAAGAGGTTGCTGCTCACCAAAATAAGAACCGTCAATATGGACGTCTTATGCTGCCTAAGCAAATTAAACCACTCTTAAATACCTATATGTTGAAATTAAAACGTGATCCTAATATATCTAAAAACCGCAAAGGAGAGCCAATATTTTTATTTGAAAGTCCTCAAGCCAACCGTAAAGGTCAATCAAGAGTTAATTTTGACAATCAATTGAATGCTGTACGTACATCGCTTTGTAATGAGATCGAAGTGCTGAGCTCTTTAGAACATGATAAAGCGTCTCTTAAAAAAGAGATTTCTGCATTTACGGTTCATCGCTTGCGAGATTTGAGTGACTCATTATTATTAGATTGCGGCTGTACTGAAGCACAGAAAGAAAAAGCAGCAGGGCGAAGCACTAATAATGTTGCTAGAGCATATGAAAAGCTCTCAGAAGAAGACATGATTAACTTAAAGACTAAGAAGTTTGATTATATTGCTAATCAAGAGCCTACGTACTTAGATGTAATAAATGGTCTGATCGACTTATGGAAAGTGTGATGCTAAAGTACAAGGGTGTAAAAAAAGGTGTAAAAAAGTTAACACTAAGCTCTGTAAGCCACGGAATTAAAGGGCTTTAGTAAAGATAGTGGTGGCCCCTCCCTGACTTGAACAGGGGACCTGTCGATTATGAGTCGAATGCTCTAACCAACTGAGCTAAGGGGCCATTTCTTTTTACTTTAAATTGAAGCTTCAACTTAAAGCGGCGTGAAGTAT
>Ga0209395_1000888_pt1 | contig 43193 bp, 42 predicted proteins | sample GOMGulsemesocosm_3_FD_184635 | JGI IMG/M metagenome (GOLD analysis project Ga0209395, IMG submission 184635) | Methane-oxidizing microbial communities from mesocosms in the Gulf of Mexico - GOM9D Gulf of Mexico (SPAdes) (version 2) | ecosystem: Environmental > Aquatic > Marine > Cold seeps... | reverse complement strand
TTCAATCAGTTGTTCGAGTTGAGGGAGAGTATTTTCTAACATAAGGCGCTCTTGTTAACTGTAGTAAATTTGAATCGCAAATTTAATCTAAAGTGAAGAAGAATGCTACTGTTTAGCGTGATTATTAGCTTAATTTATGTAACAAATATCAACATCTTTCAGAATAAATCAAAAATGCCTAAAATATAGTCTTTTATGTTATAAATTAGACGATTAGAATTACATCATTTAACAGTGTTGTTTTAAGAATATCGCCAGAATGGATTTATATAGAACCAATATAAAGGGTTACCACGCAATATAATAGACAGTTTTATTAACATGAAGCTGCACATTGTGGTCATTATGTTTAAGTTTTGTGACTAGATCATTTCTTTTTCTTAGGTATAGCAAAATTTGCATAAATCGTTGTTAGCATACCTACAACAAGACAAAGCATCGAAACCCCAAAAAGAGCATTATTTTGAGATTCAAATGCTAAAAGATATATACCTAAGGTAACAAGGAGCCAACCAACTAAAACAAAAGCTTTGGGGTGTGATGATATTTTACCTGATGATTGTCCATTTTTTACTTTATTAGCTTTAGAATGAGCAGAAGCTTTTCGTTTATGTTTTGTTATCGGCATCACTGACTCCTTAGTTATCGTTTAGGTCGTAGTTATTTACTTTGATTAAATTGCTTTAATTTTTCAAATACCGCTTTAGCATCTTTAATCCAGATATCCAAAAGGGGTTTAATCTGCTCAAACGTTACGATCTGATTAGCTCCTGATATTTCTCCACTCCTTCCTTGCTTAACACTTCCTCCAATGAACTCCCCATCAATGCTATCTGTTGCCTTAAACTCCATAAACATATCAACGTTCTGTCTTCTATAACCAGTCGCGGCTTTACCTAATGCTATTACTGAGCCAATAGGAATAAGTTCCCTGACTTTGATGTCTCCAGGGCTAGTTTTAATTGCAGAGATTATAGGTATTAATCTTATTGCTCCTTTTTGTGGAACGTCGACCAACTCGATTGATAATGTCGCTGCTTGGGCAAGCTGCTCGTTTATATAAGCTTTGGTCTTGGCAAATAGTTCTGACGATACTTGCTTTGTTGTAACCTCATCAGGATAAAACTTAACTGGTTCAATGATTACTTTATCGTACGCCCCTGATTTAACGCGTTCACTGGCATAACGAAAAGTTTTTAGACCATCATTTGTCTTGATCCTTTCGAATTTTGAATAATCATCGAGATAGCCAATATGTAGCGGATCAAATTTTTCATTATTTGTCGTTGAGCATGCACTCAACATGATACATATCAAAGTTAATATCGCTATTTTCATATAATTAGAATCCGTGTGTTAAATTTATTATGAGTATAGTCGCTTCTTCATAAAGTATTGTAACACTGTGATCTTTGGTAAAATTAGAGAATAGATTAATTAATTTGTCTCATGTTCGAAGGTGTTTTACCTGTCCATTTTTTAAAAGCGGCTCTGAAATTGGAAGTATCATTAAAGCCGATAGAGTAGCCAATATCTTCAATGGTTAATTGAGTTTCTGTTATTAATTTTTTAGCCGCAATACAGCGCAACTCTTTCACCATAAGGGTAAAACTTGTGCCCTGTTCAGATAATTTTCTCCGCAAGGTTCTTGGGGTTAGATATAACTCATTTGCTAAATTATCAGCACAAAGTTCCTTGTGCATATTCTCGCAAATCCATGTTTTTATCGTGACTAAAAATTGATTTTTTGAATCAACAGTGTTTAACACTAGATCACATTGGCTAAGTAAAAGGGGCATAGCAAAAGGGTTACTTTGGGTAGGCTTTAATGACCACCTGTCATTATTGAATACAAATTCGCTATGTGCATTGTTATAACTAATTGGACAACAAAAAAAAACCTCATATTGTTGATGATGTTTAGGTTTATCAAAACTAAACCTTAAAGCATCAAAAGAAAACTCAGCACTGTTCAAACAATCTCTAACCAAAGACAAGACAATGACGCATTGTAATTCGATATTAAATTCTTCTAAATCACTGGTTAATAAAAGATCTTCAAAACGAAAACACGATTGCTCCATGTCATTCTCATGTAATGACATATTAACTGTTCTCGTCACTAAACTATGATAACGAATGGCAAAGAGTAAAGTCGAACGTAGGTCTTTACAGCAGAGTAAGGTACAACCATACAAACCGTAATCTTGCGGTTTAATCGCATTACCCAGTAATAAACTAATACCTGGGATTTCTAATGCTAAAACATTACGATAATAACGAACTATCTGATCTTTACTTATTTTATATTCATTGTTTTGTAAACTGTGATAGTCAATATCAGTGTCTTTTAATAAACATGATGGGTCAATGCCAATATTTGAAAGCGTTGTCGAAATAAAGTTAAGTTTATGAGCAAATACCTGTTCGGATAAATTAGCAGGGTAACTATTATTGATAAGCATATCGTCATTCAACTTGTGGTTATTTTCCCCAGTTAATCATCAAATTGTCCGCTTTTCACCACAAATTGACCGTTTATCACCTTATCTTCACTATAACTCCTCTTTATATTATTCAAGCTAGCGATCATAAATAATTATAATAAGAGAGTGATATAACATGAAAAACAAGGCAATAAAAAGCATATTCACCTTGAGTGCTTGTGCTTTAGCAATTAATGCAGCAACAGCACAAGAGCAAGAAACCTTAGAGGTTATTCAAGTAACTGCACAAAAAAGATCTGAAAATGCACAAGAAACTCCGATATCAATGAACGTGTTAAGTGCTGATGATATAAAAGAAAAGAGCATTGATAAAATTGATGATTTGCAATATTCAGTGCCCAATTTACATATGACCGAAACAGGTATTAGTACTCAAATGTTTATCCGCGGTATTGGTACAGGCAATAACCAAGGATTTGAGCAATCTGTTGGTCAGTATATTGATGGTGTACATTACGGTCGCCAACAATTACTTCGTATGCCATTTCTCGATTTAGAAAGAATTGAGGTTCTAAAAGGACCACAATCAATTATGTTTGGTAAAAACTCGGTTGCAGGTGCTTTGAACTTATCCTCAGCTAAACCAGCAGAAGATACAGAAATTCATCTAGGCCTACAGTATCAACCGACCAATGGGGCAACTGAATTTACTGGTATGATATCTGGTGAGTTAATGGATACCTTGTCAGCTAGATTAGCCATTAGAGATTATTCAGAAGATGGTTATATTGAAAATACTTTTAAAGACCGTGATGAAACAATGCGAGAAGAAAGTGCCATTCGTTTGAGTTTGTTATGGGAGCCGAGTGAAAACATGAACTTTTTGTTAAAAATAGAACAAGATGATTTTGATGGCACTGGCCGACAAATAGAAGTCATTAAAGATGAACCCGCGCTTGTTGGCTCTCCTATGCCAGGGGCAACATTTAGTCAAATATTAGGGGCTTTAGGCCATCCTAACGCAATAGCTGAAAGTGAATTAAACTATGAACGCCAAGCTGATGCCCAAGAAAGTAATAGCAACAGCTTAAATAATGCCACGTTAACCGCAAACTTCAAATTTGGAGATTACACCCTGACCACAGTATCAGGGTTAGTATCATACGACTTTGTTGAAACTTGTGATTGTGATTATACCGCCGCTCCTATTTTCTCAGTCTTTATTGATGAAGAATATAAGCAGTTCAGCCAAGAAATTCGAATAGTTTCACCGCTAGGTGAAAAGTTTGATTGGCTAGGTGGACTTTTTTATCAAACCAGTGAACTTGCCTTCGATGATAACATCATAATACCAACAAACAGTGTTTTAGCTTTGATCTCTGGTGGTGCTTTAGCTCCCCTTAACGGTGAAGCAGCGGGTCGAAATTATCAATTAGACACAGATATGTTTTCCGCGTTTTTCCAAGGTCGTTATCATTTTAATGATGCGTTAACGCTAACTTTAGGTGCACGCTATACCAGTGAGGATAAAACATCATCACGGGTAATGAACATTACTGATGCAAATACAGGCAAGATTACGACAAACCCAGCATCCCCTGCTTTATTTGATGCTGTATTTGGTATTCAAAGCGAGCAGAGCCCTTATTCGCCCGAAGGCCATAATCTACAAGGTGAACGTAATGAAACCTCTTTTACGCCACTTATTAATATAAGCTATAAAATTGATGAGGATATTATGGCTTATGCTTCTGCCACCACAGGCTTTAAAGCAGGTGGCTTTGATGCGCGAGCAAATAATGTTAATTCATGGGAGTTTGAAGAAGAAGAAGCTACAGCTTATGAACTGGGTATAAAGTCTTTATTGCTTGATGATACTTTAGAGGTAAACTTGTCTTTTTATCGTACAGAATATGACAACTTACAAGTAAGTCAATTTGATGGCGTATTAGGGTTTAATGTCGGTAATGCCAAAGAAACGGTTGTGCAAGGTGTTGAAGTTGAAGGTCGCTTGATAATACTCGATGGTCTATCAATGCAATATGGTATGGCGTATTTAGACCATGAATACAAAGACTTCACTAATGGTAACTGTCATAGCAGACAAGTACCTGACGGTGATATGGGCGCTGATGGTAATCAACTTTGTGATTACACGGGTAAATCTGGGCAATACACCCCTAAATTCACAGCCAGTATTGGTTTTGATTACTTCACTGATATTTCATTTTTAGGATTTGAATATTTCAGAACTACGTTAGGTCTATACCATTCAGCAAAACAAAATGTGGATGTTAACTTAAACCCGCTTTATGAAGTTGAGGCTTACGACAAAGTAGATATGCGTATTGCTCTTGAAAGTGAGAATTGGAATATCGCCCTGTTTGGTAAAAACATGACTAATGAAGAAGTATTAACTTATGTGGGTAATAACCCATTATCGGGTAGTACGTTTGGTACTGATACCTTTTACGGTTTTGTCGACAAACCTGCTGTGTATGGTATACAGGTTGATTACAACTTTTAGTTAAAGTTGATTTTCTAACGAATACTGCTCAACGTTTGTGAGTAGTATTCGTTGATAACTTAATTAGTGAGATAGAAGCCGTCTATCCACAACACTTTTTATATTTTTTCTCACTGCCACATGAACAAGGATCATTACGGTTCGGCGTTTTATCAAATCGAGTAGTAGTTGGCTTATTTAATAGACCATCAAGCTCAAGGATATTTTCTTCAACATCACTATCAACTGTGATGTCAGCAAAAAGTTCATTATCACTAACGAACTGTGCTATTGCTAACTTTCTTTCTTCGCTTGCAACCACTAGCGTTAATGGTTGTTTTTCACTACCAAGCTTAACAGAACGTTTAGTATTATAACCTGTAGTTACATGGTTATGTCTGGTGTGGATACGTCCTTTGTAATAAAGATCGTGCATAATGTTCTCCGCTAATATTAAATACTTGGTTTAAGCGCGGCAGTATAACGTAAAGTAATAAATAGTCGACTATTGAATCAAATGTCAGTCCATTATTTTGACATTTTCAACAAATAATTGCTTTTAACCTGTATAAAAGCACGAAAGTAACTACTTCTCCATTTTAGATAGGCAAACCAAGGGCGAATATTGAGCAAGTGCTGTTTATTCAGAATTCATGTTAAGTAACTTTACGGGCCTTAATTGAATAAAGCAGAGGAACTTGCTGTCCTTTGTGTAACAGTTGATAACCCTGATATTCAACATAGTCTAGATCGTCAAAGCATTTATACGGACTGTATGGGTACTCTTTAAAGGACTCAATAGTCAAGCCTGCAGCAATTAAAGCACTAATGACTTCACTTATACTATGTGGCCACGTGAGCATGGTTGATTTTTCACCATTACAGTTTTCCGTGTAGGTGCCCTCTTCTTCGACATCAGGCTCAGCTCGAGGAAAATATGCATAGCCAGTTAATAAGTCATTAAAGGTATGAAACTCTACCAAATGAAACTCACCACCAAGGACTAATGAATTGGCAATTATTTTTGCCCAATGGCTCAAATCAGGTAACCAACACAGAACCCCGTATGAAGTAAATACAAGATCAAAGCCTTCCGTATTTTCATTACCAAATTGATAAATATCATTAACAATAAACGTTGCGTCTAATCCTAGTGTTGAATTGAGTTTTCGGGCTTGATTAATCGCCTCAGTAGAAAAATCGACTCCTGTAACGTTCGCGCCTTGTCTAGCCCACGACAAGGTATCTTGTCCGAAATGACATTGTAAATGTAAGAGTGTTTTCCCTTCAACATTACCAACTTGCTCAACTTCTACTTTGTTTAGAGATGACTTGCCATTTATAAATGCATCTACATCATAAAACTTCGAGCCCACATGTACTTTTGTTCGCTGGTCCCAAGCCTCTTTGTTTATTGCTATGTAATTCATTTTATTGTCCAAATAGTTAACTTTTTACCTAAACTACAGGTAACTTTAATGGTTCACAGAAGTTTAATTATGATGTAATACAATGTCAGTTAGATCACCTAGATTAAAGCAAGGGGAATTTAGTGTAGTGTTAGTGTCTAAATATTAATTAAGCTGACAGTATTGTGTACCGGTTAAGGTGTAGTATTAATGATGGGTAGGAAACAAAAAGGCTGAATAAATCGAACTTCAAGAATGGCTTCTCGCGTTATCAACAAATAAATTTAGGCATAGTTAACTACAATTGAGTAGTTAACTATAAACGCAGATAAACATGATGCCCCCTAACAATTGTTTATTCAACGGGGGTTGTGGCTTTTTTCATATTAGCTTTTATTTCTTTAATATCACAATTATCGAGTAACAATAATACATCGGCGATTGAACTACGCAGTTCGGCACTTTCTTTAGGCATTTTTTTCTTTTGCATATGCGATATCGATTCACGATTCATCACAGTATTAAGTAATTTCTTTAATACATCTTCGTCATCAATTTTTAATGGTGGCAAAGGGTTAGTTGCTACGTCATTATAAGCGTTATAAATCAGCGTCAGTGCTTCTTGAGATTCTTTTAATCGTTCCATTTTTTATTCTTATTAAATTGAGTAGTTATTTTAGATTACATCAATAAAACACTTTGTCTATAAGATATTATTCTCCAGCCATTATAACTCGCTCGTATTGCTAGTAATTTGGCTTATTTCTTTGATTGCTTGACCTATTCCGTCAACCGACAGCGGAAACATTTTGTTATCAACCAACTGACTAATAAGCGATATATAGTGATAATATGACCATTGTTGTTCTGGTTGAGGGTTTAACCATGCCACTTCACTAACGTGGTTAGTAACTCTATTCACATAGTTAGAGCCTAGTTTCTCATTCCAATGTTCAATACTACCGCTAGGATAAGTGATCTCATAAGGCACCATCGAGCCATCACCAATTGAACTCAAGCCTCAAAATCGACCTAATTTAGACGTGAGTTTATCACAGCCAATAGTCCTCATTGCCACCAAATCGGTCGTTCCATAATTATATTGCTATGAGCCATGATCTTGCGCCATCATAATACCTAGCGATTTAAGAATACATTAGAGCTAGCTGATATAGATCATAGTTAATTCACCCCATGAGATATAGTTATTGCTTCTTCACAGTACAATGCTCCTTAAAATAGTTGAGCACTGTACGATGTTTGGGGAAATGGCACTTTTAGTTGGCAACCAATCCAAATGTGGGATGACAACAAAGCTCTATTTACCGAGACGAACAAAGAAATCACTTAAAGGTTGTGCTTAAAGCATCAATTAACGAAGCATTTTTATTAACTTCGATACCATTTGAATTTACTTTTTGCGCTAATACCGCATTATTTTTTGATATTTCATCAATAGTTAAGATACTTTCGTTTATTTCGTTTGCAACGACACTCTGCTCCTCCGTTGCGGTTGCTACTTGAGCTGTCATGTCACTGACATGGTTTATATTATCGACAATATTGCTCATTGCGTGTTTTATTTTATTAGTATCTTCAGAGCATTCTTCGGCATTAACTCGACTTGTGAACATCACTTGGCTCCACTCCTTTAAAGTTTTTTGCAGTTCTAGAACAGAAGCTTGTATTTGCACTGTGGCACCTTGTGTTCTACTCGCCAGTGTCCTGACTTCATCAGCGACTACTGCGAAGCCTCGACCTTGTTCACCAGCCCTAGCCGCTTCTATTGCTGCATTTAAAGCCAATAAGTTTGTCTGATCGGCAATACCTTGAATTTCGGACATGATGGTTGATATTTTTTCTACATCTGTAACCAGTTCATTTGCGTTATTAGCAGCACGTTCTACATCATGAGATAAACTGATAATTTTTTTCTGACTTACTTCAATCACTTCAATATTTTTCTGGCATTCATTTTTAATATCTACGACTTTGTCATGAGTAAATGTAGTATTTGAGCTTACTTCTTCTATAGTAGAGCTCATTTCTGTGATCGCGGTGGCAAATTGTGCTAAATGCGAGTTTTCTTCTTGTATACCTGCCAGCATTTCACTTGACACTTTTTCTAATTCAGTCGACAGTTTTACTAAAGTCCGACCTGAATCACGGCTTCGGCCTAATATGGTACTCACTTTTGCTTTATATAATTCCAAAGGATAAGTAATTATATTTATTAGCCCCTTACCAGAATAAATCAACCTTGATGGACTATCTGATGATAACTTGGTCTTAGCTGCAACCTTAGGGAAAAGTATCAGTTCTTCTGAGAATATAATGAAAAGTAAACCAATACACACCAATAGGGTTACAGATGAAAATAAAGAATTAGCATATGTCCAATTTGCAAGAAAAGAAATAATGATTACCATTGAAGCGATAATTCGTTTCAAGCTGCTACTGGCATTAAAATCTCGAATCGACTTACCACTATTTAATTTATCATAAAACTGTTGAGCCTTTCTCTTTTGACTATCTAATGGCTTTGTTCTAACGGATTGGTAACCTGTGACTTTATTATCCTCATACAAAGGGGTTACGTAAGCATCTACCCAATAAAAATCTCCATTTTTGCATCGGTTTTTCACCATGCCGCGCCATGAATCGCCGCGTTTAAGTTTTTCCCATAGGTCGCCAAAAGCGGCTTTTGGCATACTTGGGTGACGAACAATATTATGATGTTGACCGGTTAATTCATCTATGGAGTAGCCAGCAACCTCACAAAATGCATCATTTGCATAGGTTATCCGACCATTAAGGTCAGTTATTGATACTAGCTGGTCAGAGTCTGAAAAGGTTTGTTCATTATTCGATACGTGAGACATGAATAAAATCCCTTATTTACATGAATGTATAAGAATAGGTATTAGGCATTGAGATAAAATTCAAGTCAATGGAAATGACTAAATATTGATTTAAATCAAAACAATAAGCATAAAACATTGATCTAGATCAACTAATTGCTTTATCTGTCATTTAAAAATGAGTATTGTAACTATTGTGGACATTAAACTAAATATCGCGTTTACGTTACATATTGTAAACAGACAAAAATTAAAGTGTAAGATAGCTTAATAGCTCTAGGGTCTGTTGATCTTTCGAGATTACTTTTACAGCAACTTGTTTGGTATTTAGACAAGGCAGAGTATGTGACGTGTAGCTGGCTACTCGAACAGACGATAACGTAGACTAAATTTCAAACAAGTGCTGCCCTTTAGGGTTCATTTAAAACAAATTTACTCATTGTTGCGCGCTTTTTTAATAGAATGACTATGATTCAAAGCTCGCGTCGCGATTAAATCCGTTTTAAATTGAATAAATTTTAACCCTGAAAGATCAACAGCCCCTAGATAAATTGCGACCGGTAGCGCAATGGGCTTAATTGATAATGCCGTTTAAAATGGTGCCTTAATAATTCTGGTGAGATAAAGCCACTGGCACTTGCGATTTGGTTTATGTTTAACTTAGTTGTTTCTAACAATTCTCGGACTAAGGCTAAGCGCTCCATCGTTATCCACGTTAAAGGACTCTCTCCTGTCGCGTCCTTGAATCTTCGTAATAAGGTTCTCGATGATATTGCTGCTTTGTCGGCCATACGCTTTACCGGCCAGTCTTCATTCAATGTCGACCTTATTTCATCTAACAAAGGTGAAAACAAATCATTATTTTTTGTTATTGGACGAGGTACGAATTGCGCTTGCCCTCCTTCTCTATACACAGGTAACACCAACCTTCTAGCGACAATGTTTGCAACTTTATGACCAAAGTCATTACGCACAATGTGTAAGCACAAATCTAATCCTGCGGCAGAGCCCGCAGAAGTTAACATTAACCCTTCATCGATATACAACACATCAGGATTTACCTTTATTTCGGGATACTCTTGTTGAAGCTTTTTGGCATAACACCAATGTGTTGTGGCTTGCTTGCCGTTTAATAGGCCACAGGCGGCTGGTAGAAATACCCCTGAGCAGATAGTCGCGATACGTACTCCATTAGCATGAGCATTGGTTAGCGCCACTCTTAACGCATCACTTACCTCACCACTCCAACCTGGTACAACGATCAATGTTGCTTGTGCTAATAAAGATAAGTCATGACTAGCGTCGATACTAACGCCCCCCATACCATGAATTTTACCAGATTTTGTCGCAATCACTTTATAGTCATACCATTTCGACAATTCAGGACGCGGTAAAGCAAAGACTTCTAAAGCGATACCAAACTCAAACATACATAAATTGTTGTAAGTCAAAATACACACTAAAGGTGGATTAGCGTTATCAATCGCCATATTTTTCACCTACATCGTTAAGTAGCAGTTTGGCGTAATATTACCGAAACTTGTCAATTACGCCAATATTTTTATTTAAAATCCTTTGTTATCGTATGACTAAACCATTAACTACAAACACTAGACAAGGGATACACTATGAAAAACCAAGACCTACTAAAAGCAATAGAGCTTTATTTAGATATGATTTATTACTGTGACGTAGAAAAATTAGATACTATTTTTCACCCAGCCTCAAGCCTATTTGATGCCGATGAAGGTAAAATATTTGTCGACCCAATTGCTAACTTTAGACAAGATGTAGCTAATCGACCATCACCCGCAAGCGTGAATCAAATACGTGAAGAAGAAATAATACTTATCGATTACCTCTCTTCTTTAAGTGCGATAGTAAAACTCAGACTTAAAGCGCATGACAATATTTTTGTTGACCACTTAAGCTTTATAAAAGATGAAAGTCAGGAGTGGAAAATCGTCGCAAAAGTATGGCACTTAGAAAGTACTTCAGAAGCATAACTTAAATGTGATGGTAGGTATCAGCTTGAAGCGGACATTAGAACAGCCTTGTCGTAACTTCCGCTTAGCGCGCAAAGTGATCATAATTTATTAGTGATTAACCTAACGTTATACAGTGGTCACAGTTAATATTCTTAGGCGGCAGTGTTGGATAATAATTACGGTTAGTTCTAATGTAATTGGGTGTCACAACAGATGTAACTATCAAATAAGGGGGAAGTTACTCATCACGGCCGTCTAGCGTACAATAAAGTAGAGAGTAACTTGAAAAGGTATTTGACGATTGTTGCCATCATAAAATGGATTAAAATCTAAATTTTATGATGTTAATGCGAGAATAAAAAGTATAAAAACTGTCAGTCTTCTATTTATGAGGTAATTATATATACCCGTTCCACCTGAAGATACAGGATTCAGCTGGAATTATAAACGCCTTTAGGCAAAGCATACTCGTCGTTACATTTGTTTTTAAGGACGCTGCATGGATGCAGCTTAATAGAGAAGCAGGAGCATATTCTCCTGAACAACCATTAACAAAAAATGTGCCTCGATTATGATTCGCTCAGGTTTCCTGAAACGAGCATCTTCAAGTGGTACGGGTATATAACATCACCAACAGGCACACTGCTTTACTCAAATGACAATTAATCCGCGTAGCCACTGCCAATAGCACTAAAAGGAAGCTCTAATCCAAGTTCCGGCACTTGAAGGCCTATCCAAGCGACAAAGGTATTGCTATTAGGTCCTGGGAAAACACTATACTCATTTATCCAAGGATAAAGAGCGATAGCCTGCTCAATCTTAGGAATGAGTATTGAGGCTTTATCACCTTTAATCGAGAGTAATAGGTCAGGTTTAGATCCATACCAGTATCTATCTGGTGTAGGGGTTTGATATTGCCTAATTGCAGGTAGCCCGCGTTTTACTTGCCAGCCTATAACCTCATAAACACTATATTCAGTCGCTTTCTCTGCTTTAATGGCTATCCAAGGGTGAACAGCAAACCAACCACGCCAACTAAAAGCATCCGCCGCATAAAATTCAATGATTGCTCTGCTGTCTTCACTTGGCGCCGTTGCAATACCTGCAGGTTGTCTACTCGCTGTACGCCAATCGTTATTCGAACAAGCGCTGATAAGTAATACAACGCAGATTATACTAAAATATCTCATATTCCTTCCCATACACTGGTTAATTTCTAAATTTCAATTGCCTTACAATGTGCGATTGTTGCAATATTTGGCTTAGCTGATTTCTTTTATTGCTCGCCCTATACCATCAACCGTCAACGGAAACATTTTGCTGTCAATCAACTGATTTATCAGTGATATTGAGTGGTAATATGACCATTGCGGCTCAGGTTGTGGGTTTAACCAGGCCACTTTAGTAAAGTGACTGGTTATTCTATTCATATAGTCACTGCCTGGTTTTTCATTCCAGTGTTCTACACTACCGCCTGGCGCAATTATTTCGTAGGGTCCCATTGTGGCATCACCAACAAATATGACTTTATAATCAGAGCCAAAAGTTCTTATGATTTCTTCTATGTCAATGGTTTCGGTGTAACGTCTTTCATTGTCTCGCCATACTTTTTCATAAACGCAGTTATGAAAATAGAAGAATTCTAAATGCTTAAATTCGCTGTGCGCTGCTGAAAATAACTCTTCGCAGGTATGAATGTATTCATCCATAGAGCCGCCAATATCAAAGAACATCAATACTTTTACTGCGTTATGACGTTCTGGCTCCATATGGACGTCTAACAAGCCGCCATTTTTCGCCGTTGAGCTTATTGTGCTATTGATATCGAGTTTTTCACTTGCACCGGTCCGGGCAAATTTTCTTAACTTCTTCAACGCTAGTTTGATATTTCTCGAGCCGAGCTCTCGGTCTTGGTCAAAGTTTTTAAACTCACGTTTATCCCAAACTTTTACCGCACTGTTATTTCTATTTTTGTCCTGTCCTACTCTAATACCTTCGGGATTATAGCCATAAGCACCAAAGGGTGAGGTGCCACCTGTTCCAACCCACTTACTTCCGCCAGCGTGACGTTTTTTCTGTTCTTCCAGTCGCTCTTTTAACGCCTTCATTAATTCTTCAAGGCCACCTAGCGACTTAAGTTTTTCTTTTTCTTCAAGGCTTAAGTTCTTTTCAAACTCTTTCCTTAGCCAATCTTCAGGTAGTAGTCGATCAAAAATATCAATCTGTTCAATACCTTTAAAATATTCTGCAAAGGCACGGTCATACTTGTCGTAGTGAATTTCATCTTTAACCATCACTATTTTGGCAAGGTTATAAAAATCATCTACATCCGCAAAAATCACACCTTTTTTCAAAAGTGCGATTAAATCTAAGAGCTCGCGCAAGCTACACGGCACTTTGTGTTTTCTTAATGCTAGAAAAAAATCAATAAACACGGCTATATCACCTGTTTCTACGGCTCATAAAGGCGAGTTTTTCCAGTAACGTAACGTCTTGTTCATTTTTCAATAAGGCGCCGAATAGTGGAATAATATCTGATTTATTATCCATTAATAGCGCTTGAGAGATATCATCAGCCATTAACAGTTTTAACCAATCTATTAACTCAGACGTCGAAGGCTTTTTCTTTATTCCCTTTAATTCTCTTAGCTCAAAAAACACTTCTAATGCGTAGGTTAATAAATCTTGTTTAACATCGGGATGGTGCACATCTATAATCTTTTGCATTTCAACTTTGGTTGGAAATTTGATGTAATGGAAAAAGCAGCGTCGTAAGAAAGCGTCAGGTAATTCTTTCTCGTTATTTGAGGTAATGATAATAATAGGTCGTTGTTTTGCTTTAATAACCTGTTGAGTTTCATATACAAAAAACTCCATTTTATCAAGTTCTTGCAATAAATCGTTCGGAAATTCAATATCCGCTTTATCAATTTCATCAATAAGTAATATCGGGCGCTGCTCTTCTTCGAACGCCTGCCATAACTTACCTTTAACAATATAGTTACCGATATCGTTTACACGTTCATCACCTAGTTGACTGTCACGTAATCGAGATACCGCATCATATTCGTATAAGCCTTGTTGCGCTTTTGTGGTCGATTTAATGTGCCATTGATATAATTTACAATTAAGTGATTTGGCCAATTCTTCAGCCAGTTGTGTTTTACCTGTGCCAGGCTCACCTTTAATTAACAAGGGTTTTTCAAGCGTAATAGCGGCATTAACCGCTAAACGAAGATCGTCTGATGCAATGTAATTCTTTGTACTGTTAAACATGTTAATACCTTAAAATAGACTTTTATTAACCAATAAATAGTTACTTATGATTTATCTTGAACTAGATAAGACGATATTAATGGTCCTTATTTAATACTTTAGTATCAAGATATTCTTAGATGAAATAGTAACACTAATAACTAATATTTAAACAGGTGTTTTATTTTTATAACTGTATCAGTAAAATGTATAATCACTACGTTTCTATTAGTTAGCAACCATACTATCAGCTAAGATGTCTGTTATATGGTGAAGTCAAAATCAGATTATACGAAAAGGTAATGATAACTTGAAAAGTGAACACGATAATTGGGTTACTTGTGAAGAGTGTTTGGGGCACGGTCAAAAAAGAAAAAGACTTCGTAAAAAAGTGCGACTAAGCTACCAAAGGGCGTTGGAACAATTTGAAAAAACAGATAATGATGGCACAGCGCCCGTTCGCCCTAAGGGACATTTGTATGATTGTTTAAACTGCAGTGGAACAGGCTTGATTAAATCAGCTAACTCCCCTCAAGCGGATACTGAGAACTACCCACATGTTGCAATTATTGGTGGGGGTATAGGTGGCGTGGCTTTGGCTATAGCTTGTAAGCACCGAGGTATTCCTTTTACCCTTTATGAGCGTGATAGCGGCTTTGATGCACGTTCTCAAGGTTATGGGCTCACATTGCAACAAGCGAGTAAAGCGATTGAGGCATTGGGAATATTGACCTTAGATGAAGGTGTGATTTCTACAAGACATGTGGTTCATACAACTGAGGGGAAATTGATCGGTGAATGGGGGATCAGAAAATGGAAACCCTCAGAGATAAAGCAGTCGGTTAAACGTAGAAATGTACATATCGCCCGGCAGTCATTACGCTTAGCCTTGCTCGAGCAACTAGGCGGATGTGATGAGGTGCAATGGGGACATCAGTTAGTCGGTTTTAAAAAAAATACCAACGAGCAAGCTGTTGAATTAAGCTTTCAGGTCAAAAGTAATAATCAGACCGAATTAAAGAACACTAAAGCTGATCTTGTTGTTGGAGCCGATGGCATTAGGAGTTCGGTGCGAAAGTTAGTCATTGACGAGGATACTAGCCCTTTATCTTACCTAGGTTGTATTGTGATCTTGGGGATTTGTCCTTTAAGTGCTCTTAATGGACTTGAAAGTTCTTTACTCGATTCGGCCACAGTCTTTCAAACAGCCAATGGCCATGAACGCATTTATATTATGCCTTTTTCGTCAGACTCAGTGATGTGGCAACTTAGTTTCCCTATGCCTGAAAAAGAGGCGAAGGCATTGAGTAAGTTAGGTGCTCAAGCACTCAAAGAAGAAGCGTATCGTCGATGCCAATGGCACGACCCTATTCCTCAGATTTTAGCGGCGACCCTTAAAGAACAAGTTTCAGGTTATCCAGTGTATGATCGTGCACTTCTGGAATCACATTGGTTGGATCACGAAGCCCAAGTAACTTTAATTGGCGATGCTGCTCATCCTATGAGCCCATTCAAAGGACAAGGTGCAAATCAAGCATTATTGGATGCGCTGTCACTAGCTCGTGGAATTGCAAGAGGGTGTAGACCAAGATCACAGTGGCGAGAGGCTGGAATGAGGCAAAGTGTGTTAACTGAGTTTGAGGCAGAAATGTTAGCACGCAGTGCATCTAAAGTGAAAGATTCGGCAGAGGCTGCACAGTTCCTGCATTCAGAGGTTGTACTGTATGAAGGAGACGAACCCAGAGGTCGGTGTCTACAGAAAAAAGATTCATAAAATCTATCGTAACCTTCTACAGCAGCTGTGTTATGCCTAATATTTAGCTATCAGTAAGTGACTCTACTTTCACGTATTCATAGCTAAATGCTCTGACTTTTTTACCTGAAGATGCAACAAACTCGACCGTAGTTGAGCGAGGTAATATCAATATTGCTTCATATTCCTCACCTGTTAAACAGGTCTCATGGCCACAGATCACGTCTTGGATTAATTTGATGCGCATTACTACTTCCTTTCTTTTCTATTAAATAATTAAACGGATTGTACGATTATTCTGCTTAGACATAAAGACAAACAATATACTAATACTTTTTAAAATCTGTCCTAGTGTCACGTAAGGCGTAATAAAAATCATCATTCCTAGACTGAATATAATACTTGTTTCTTTGTAGAAATCAATAAAGTAGCATAAAGTGTACCTAAACCTATTCCATAAAGACTCCTGTGAAGACAAACATCACTGTAAAACCTCTTCTTATAAATTTAAGCAATCTTTAGCGAGTGAGAAATTATCTATTGAATGACGACATCACCATTGGGTTTATTAACAACATTGATAATATAAGTGTTAATGATTGGCAACGTTTAAATAGTGCTACTTGCCCTTTTCTTCAGCATGACTTTTTTAGTGCCCTTGAAAAAAGCCAGTCCGTAAGCCCTAAGCAAGGTTGGCAACCTCATCATTTAATAGCAACAATTGAAAATGAACTCACGGCAGTGATGCCAATGTATTTGAAAAGTCATTCTTGGGGCGAGTATGTTTTTGATTGGGATTGGGCTGATGCTTTTAAACGTAACGGTATAGATTATTACCCCAAATTAGTTGCCACGCTTCCTTTTACACCTATTTTCAGTGACAAACTACTATCATCACAACTTAACGTGAGTGATATTTTCGAGCCCTTGATCGAGCATTGTCAGCAAGAGCATATTAATAGCTGGCATATTTTGTATTGCGCTGAAATAAATGCAACGTTGCCTGATGATGTTTATCAACGAAATACCGTACAATTTCATTGGTTTAATCGTGGTTATAAATCTTTTGATGATTTTATTAATACATTCACTTCACGTAAAAGAAAAAATACCCGCAAAGAAAGGCAATCGATTATTCAGCAGGATATTACTATCCGTCAGTTACAAAATAACGAAATCAGTCAACTAGACCTCGAGTTTTTTTATTTAACCTATCAATTAACCTATTTAAAACGAGGGCATCAACCGCATTTGAGTTATGATTTTTTTAAACAAATTGTCGCGAGTATGTCCGATAAGGTTTTATTAATTATTGCCAGTGATGGGCAAGAAGATATTGCTTGCGCGTTATTTTTTTATGATGATACTCAATTATATGGTAGGTATTGGGGCTGTACTAAACAAGTGAACAACTTACATTTTGAGCTTTGTTATTATCTAGGTATAGAATTTTGTATACGTAATAAGCTAACCAGCTTTAACCCAGGTACTCAAGGTGAGCACAAGATTCAAAGAGGGTTTGAGCCTGTATTAACCCACTCTTACCATTGGATAAAACATCCACTATTTAAAGCCCCGATTAAAGACTTCTGCCAACAAGAACAAGAACATATGTTAGTGTATCAGCAGCAATGTCGGAAGATGTTACCTTTTAAAGCGTTTGATTAATCTTAGGGTCTGTTGATCTTTCGAGATTATTTATACAGTAACTTGTTTGGTATTTAGACAAGGCAGAGTATGTGACGTGTAGCTGGCTACTCGAACAGACGATAAGCTATACTAAATTTCAAACAAGTGTTGCCCTCTAGGGTCACTTAAAACAAATTTACTCATTGTTGCTCGCTTTTTTAATAAAATGACTATGATACAAAGCTCGCGTCGCGATTAAATTCGTTTTAAGTTGAACGAATTTTAACCTTGAAAGATCAACAGCTCCTAGTCAGCAAAGGAATATAATGAACAAACCTTTCTCCCAAGCATGTGAAAATAATAAACAGCCTATATTAGACATTTTGTCTAAAGTCTTTTCAAGAAGTGAACATGTTTTAGAAATAGGCTCAGGCACTGGTCAGCATGCTATTTTTTTCGGTCAACATCTACCGCACCTCATTTGGCAAACCAGTGATTTAGCAATTAATCATCAGGGTATTAACGCTTGGTTAAACGAATCTACTGCAACTAATGTTCAAAGACCTATTAATATTGACTTAAATGATACTTGGCCTGAGTTTACTCATACCAATAATAAACCATTTGATGCTTTATATACCGCTAACACACTGCATATAATCAGTTGGCCTTTAGTCATTAAATTTTTTAAAGGTATTGCAGATAACTTGGCATCCCAAGCAAACGTTTGTATATACGGTCCGTTTAATTACGAAGGTAAATTTACCAGCGAAAGCAATGCTAATTTTGATCTCTGGCTTAAAGACAGAGACGAACGAAGTGGTATTAGAGATATCGAAGATATTTTAGCATTGGCCAGCTCTGCAGGGCTTAGTTTAATTGACGATCATGTTATGCCAGCCAATAATCGCTTATTAGTTTTTTTAAAGGCATAAATAACGTAGGTAATGTGACAGAGATGATTAGTTCCACAAGGTGTTAGTAACATACTCAATAGTAGACTTTACATAATTTAATTGAATGACTAAGCGTTATAAATAAACCGCTTAGTCACTCTAACATATTGCTTTTGTGCATTTGATAGGGATTTGACTGTCTGTTTAGTGACATACCGCTTTAATGCGGATTTTGTCTGTCCAACTTAGAAAACCATGATTTGTTAAATATTCTACATTGACCATAGACGTACCATTTGGGCATTGATGCAAAAGCTCTGCATAAGCTTGGTCAGCATAATTAGTGTTATAGACAAAACCTAGGATATTTTTTTGAAATTTCTCAATTTCTATAACTGTGCCACGGCTCCGTTCATCAGGACTGATACTGTCAACATCAACTTGTGACATATGAATGCTACTAGTACATGCACTTAGCATCACCAGCATAAGTGTTGAGAGCAATAATAATAACTTTTTCATAATTACACCTCATTACAATAAGCTGAAACTATAACTTCTCTCTTAAACACAAGTACATAGCCTGTAGTTTGGTGCTTAGTATATACCCCTTCAATTTTTCCCGTTGGACACTGTGTTTTAAGGTTCTCAATCGCTTCATCAACAAAGACATTACTAAAATTTATGCCGATAAAATTCCAGCTTGATGAATTGGTCGTTATTTTATTATCTCTTTCTGCAGGAACTTGCGTCATAGACACGGTATTTAAACCAACACAACCACTGAGTGAGATGGCAAATAATGCACATAATATTGTTTTCTTTAACATGATAAATTCCTAAAATGAGTTAATACAGTAGCCATTAATACGCACAACTTCACCACTGACAGGGCCGGCATTGGTTGCTTCACGCACAGACGTTAATCCAGTTAATCTTTTGCTCGGACAGACCTTAATGACTTCAGCAAGCACTTGATCGGCATACGCATCGTTATAGACAGGGTTACCTGTTTTTGGTCCAAAGTTACTTATCGCTAAAATAAAAGCAACTAACTCTAAATCTTCACTGGTAGAAGCTGACTTAGCGACATCAGCACCAATTTTCGCCGCTTTTGCCGCATCAAAGCCAAGTTCATTAACCTTGAGCGTAAATGGGGTTAGCGTACCTTGAGACTGGTCTATCTCGCCAATATGAACATGATGAAGTTGACTACAGCCACCAAGCATTAATAAACTAAGCCCTAATATATTTTTCAATTTTATCGGCATATGTTCCTACTTTTTGTTAATGTGTCTTGATGAAACTTGTAACTATTATACGTGTTATTGTAACTAGGACACGGCCTTTACTGTTTAGTTAATGTGGTAGAAGTGTCAGAAACTGTAAGCTTTTGGCTACTCTCCTTAGCAATACGCAACATTAAGTTATATGCAGAAAAGTAAAAAGTCCGTTACTTTCGCAACAGACTTTTTTTATTTTAGGACGGGACATATATTTGGTAAATTGGTTTAGGTGGGTATCTATTATTTTTATTACAGTAAATGTTTATATTCATCGTAAACAGCTTCTGGCTCTGCTCGCTCAGTATAATCTTCTTCTAAAAAGGCATATCGGATCATCCGGTCCTTATCAATAATATAAGTTGCTGGTGTGGGTAAGACAAAGTCCTTCATACAAGTTCGTATTGTTAGGTCTATGCCCCACTTTAGCAACAATGCTTTCATCTCAGGCGCTACCTCATAAGTAAGCCCGAATTTATTTGCTAACTGATAATTTTTATCCTCCCAAATAGGAAAACCCAGTTTATTATCTTCTATCACTTGATCAGAAAGAGAAGATATTTCACCAGACACGGCAATAAAGTTAATTGGCTGTTCAATTGATCGAATAAATTTATGCCATTGTTGTAACTCCAACATGCAATATGGGCACCAAGCACCTCTGACAAAGGTAATAATCATCGGGGCTTGTAATAACAAACTATCTAACTCAACAATATGTCCGTTCCTACCGTATATACGCCCACCTTGTATTTTATTACCAACACTTAATCGATTCTCCATTATATGCTGTTTTTGCAACAAAGAAATATTCCGACTTAACACCTCAAGTACTTCAGATGGTACTGATTTTTCAAAGGCATTTTTGTATTTTCTTAATCGCTCAGTAAGTGTCGACATAGTGAAACGTTCTATTTTAAAGTTATATTAAGTGTAGAACGTTAGCTATTTTTAGACAGTTTTTCCCTTAATTTATCTTTACGACATTTTAATAAGATTATCCCTCCACACTCAATAACAGTTAAAGCAATGAAGCAACTTCTAAACCTTGTTTAATCGCACGTTTCGCATCCAGCTCTGCAGCTACATCAGCGCCACCAATTAAATGGTAAGGTTTTTGTAGCCCTTCAATCAATTCTCTTGCGGGATCTTGTCCGGCGCAAATAATGACATTATCAACAGCTAACACTTGTCTTTTTCCAGCAATAGAGAGATGAAGACCACAATCATCAATTTTGTGATAAACACACGATGCGAGCATCTTAACTTTTTTATTTTTAAGCCCTGTTCTATGGATCCAACCGGTAGTCTTACCTAAACCTGCGCCTACTTTCGTGTCTTTACGTTGTAACAAATAAACCTCACGCGCAGGCTCAGTAATCTCGGCTTTTATGCCTTCAACCCCTGCTCGAGCGTTTAACGTCATATCAACGCCCCACTCTTTCATATAAGCAGCAATATCCTGACTTGTCGAAGGGCCTGAATGTACTAAGTATTCAGAGACATCAAAACCAATACCACCAGCGCCAATCACAGCAACCTTTTGACCCACTACCTTTTTATGTTTAAGCACATCGATATAATTTAAGACTTTAGGGTGTTCAATGCCTTCAATGGGCGGCAACCGTGGATTAATACCTGTGGCTATGATTACCTCATCAAAATCACTTTTGTTTAGCTCATTTGCTGAGACACGAGTATTTAATTTTACCGTGACACCTGTTAATTCTAATTGACGAGAAAAATAGCGAATCGTTTCACTGAACTCTTCTTTACCTGGTACTTGTTTGGCAATATTAAACTGTCCACCTACTTCATTTGCACCATCAAACAGTGTTACCTCATGACCAGCTTCTGCTAGAGCCGTCGCTGCAGATAAACCCGCTGGCCCTGCACCAACTACGGCTAGCTTCTTAATGGTTTTTGTCGGCACAATATTAATCTCAGTTTCAAAACACGCACGCGGATTAACTAAACAACTGGACATTTCGCCATTAAAAACGTGGTCAAGACAAGCTTGATTACAGCCAATACAGGTATTAATTTCATCACTTCGCCCTGTCGCCGCTTTGTTAACAAATTCAGCGTCGGCAAGAAAGGGTCTTGCCATTGAAATCATGTCAGCGTCACCGCGTTGTAATACTTCTTCAGCTACTTCTGGGGTATTAATTCTGTTTGATGTGATCACGGGAATACTAAAGTGTTCTCTATATTTAGCGGTTACCCAAGTAAATGCAGCGCGAGGTACTTTAGTTTGAATCGTAGGGATACGCGCTTCATGCCAGCCAATACCGGTATTAATAATAGTTGCTCCGGCTTTTTCAATGGCTTGACCAAACTGAACTACTTCTTCAAAACTACTGCCACCCTCAACAAGATCCATCATAGAAAGACGGAAAATAATGATAAAACGTTCACCTACCGCTTGGCGAATACGGCGCACTACCTCAACACCAAACTTAATGCGATTTTCAAACGAGCCACCCCATTCATCATCACGTTGATTGGTTCTTAAGGCAGTAAATTGATTAATGAAATAACCTTCCGAACCCATTACCTCAACACCATCATATTTTGCTTGTTGAGCTTTAATTGCTAAATCAACAAATGATTGAATTTCTTCTTCAATCATTTCTACAGTGACAGCTTCAGGTTTAAACGGATTGATAGGAGCCTGGATAGCCGAGGGTGCAATAAGTTTATGGCTAAAAGCGTAACGTCCAGTATGAAGTATTTGTAGACAAATTTTACTGTCATATTTATGCACTTCATCGGTAATAACTCTATGCTTAGCAATATCGTCCGCGTTGGTCATTATTTTTGTATTTGGGTGAGTTGCGCCACGTTTACTCGGACCATAACCGCCAGTAACCATCAACCCACAACCACCTTTAGCACGCTCACCAAAATATGCCGCCATACGCCTAGTACCATCAGGATGTTCTTCAAGGCCAGTATGCATTGACCCCATTAATACTCGGTTCTTCAAGGTGGTAAAACCAAGGTCGAGTGGTGCTAACAGTTTTGAAAAATTAGTGTTTTGTTTGGTTTCATTATTAAGTTCGGACATAACTTACTCTCATTTTATTGTGAAATAATAAATCCAAGGTAACCACTGTAATTTGCGGCTATTTTTAAAATGGATTTAGACACTGTCTAGTTTGATGTAAATTAAAATACCGACTAAATAGGACGGTGTCAAGATTGATTAATTCGCAATAGGTTGCTAAATTAGCCGTTATGAAAAATACTCCTGAAAAAACAAAGTATCACCACGGTGATTTAAGAACGACTTTACTGGAAGTTGCTGGTGAAATGCTCAAAGAAAGTGGTATTGAAGAAGTATCATTACGTAAATTGGCAGCACGCGTTGGTGTATCAAGAACAGCGCCCTATCATCACTTTAAGGATAAAAACGCGCTACTTTGTGGTATTGCTGAATCGGGGTTTACTCGACTACATCAAATGAACAAGAAAAGCTTCAATGCTCAAGGAAGTTCAACTAAAGAGAAGTTTTCAAGTTTTATTCATGAATACGTAAACTTTGCTAAAACTAACCCCGACCTATATGAATTAATGTTTGGCCGCACTATTTGGAAACAAGAAAATAGCACAGAAGAGTTGCGTGATGCTGCCTACCCTTGTTTTCAATATCAGGTAAGCATGACACGAGAGTGGCAACAAATTAAACTCCTTAATCACAGTGGTGAAGATAATGCCCTACGTGCTTCTCAAGTCCTTTGGGGAACTGTTCATGGTATAGCCAAATTGCTTATTGATGGTATTTATACCGACGTTACCCATGTTGAAGAGATATGTGATTACGCCGTAGATATGTTTCTGGCCCATTAGTAGGGTCTAATGTTGTTTAAGTAAAACGTTACTGTAAGCGTATAGCTACTTCAACCGAGACCCTTTATAAAAAATGCTCAACCAAGGCTTGTTCTTTTCTTGCTCTGTTTTTTATTCATTATATTTTTACACTACAAAACTGAATTAGTATGATTTATATTAAGGTTGGCATGAAACCTTCGAGAAAAATAATAAAGTTGAGATTGAAAAATACTTACGAGTTTAAGGAATAAAACGTAGTGAACAAAATTAAAAAAAGCAAAACCATCGGCACAGATCAAGTGCTTATTACTCTGTGTGAATCTGTCTGCGGAGTACTAACTAAAGCCAGTGGTAATAATATTACCTACTCAGCCATGGTACAAAAAATAACAAAAACTTGCCTAAGACCAGATGTTTCTAGTTTTGTACTGTTTGACGGTGGTTTCAATGGCATCGTTGTCACCAACTTTACCAGCGATGCTGCCTTGGAGATTTATCAGGATTATATGCGCAATATGGGTATGCCTGAATCGGAAATATCAAAAAGCCATATGTCTGACGATGTTGCGAACGTATTAGGCGAGTTGATGAATCAACTGGTTGGTGATTTTACCTTTAAAGTAAGAGAGCAATTGCAAACATCGATTACCCAAAGCCAACCCAAAATGATGACCATCAACAAATTGGTGCAAATTTCTGTTGATACTGCCATGGACAGGCCACAAATGCGCAGAGTCACTTTTACCACATCCACCAACAAAATATTTTATCTTGAGTTTGCCATGGAAAAAACTGAATTTATTCAGTTACATGATTTTGAGGCTGCCGAAATGATTGACCCAGATGAGATATTAGAACAATCAGCTAAGGAAATGGATGATACTGCCTCAGCACCAAAGCCAATTGTGAAAGAAGAAGACGCCGATGATGACTTTATGGCATCACTTGGCTTATAAATAAATATATACCCGTACCACTTGAAGATGCGCGTTTCCCCAAGGGCTGGTTTATAAACGCTTTATGCTACGTTATTAATTTCGACAAGGACGCTACATGGATGTAGCTTCTTAGAGAATGCAGGAGCTTATTCTCCTGAGCAACCATTCTCTTCAATCAATGCCTTGCCTAAAGGCGTTTATAATTCCAGCTGAATCCTGCATCTTCAGGTGACACGGGGTTAGTAAATACGACAGCTGCTTTATCTTGTGCTGTCATAGCGCTTTTCCTCGTATTCAGCCTCAACGGTGCTGTCAGTTTACTTATCTTCAGCCAAGTTAAAGGAGGACTGATCTAGCTAGGGCTATATCCACCAATTAGCTGCTATATGTAAGGTAATGCTTTCATGGTGCCCTCTTCGGTGAACTCATTATAAGCTTTTGCCACCGATGATTGATTTGGGATTGTTAACATCCTCATCCAACGGCCCAAAATTCTCCTATTGTTGAGTAAGCGGCCTTTAAAGCTAAAAGCTCAAAAATCCTGCACTAATTGTTTACCAACCACCTTCAATGATTATGACACCATCGCTCAGTGCCTTTTACCAGTAATTTGTTAGCTAGCCGCTTTGAAACTAGTTAATCAAAAGTAAGTTTATGACCTGCTTTGTCTACTTTAGCTTTAAGGTAATCTTCATTGCCATCTTTAAGGTGAGTAGAGGTATTAACCTCCTTCTCAACCGTCAGGCCATAATCAATCAGTGCTTTTACTTTTATCGGGTTATTAGTCATTAATTTTAGCGTACTAATATTTAACGCTTCAAGCATTTGCCCAGCTTCAGTAAAATCTCTTAAATCATCACCAAAACCTAAATGGTTATTCGCTTGGTAAGTATTCATGCCTTCAGATTGGAGTTTGTAAGCATCAATCTTATTATACAAACCGATACCACGTCCTTCTTGGCGTAGATAAAGGATCACACCACCTTCCACAGCCATTAGATTAAGAGCTTTATCAAGTTGTTCACCACAATCACAACGAGAAGAATGAAAAACATCACCGGTTAAACATTCAGAGTGAATTCTAACCAGAGGGACTTTTTGCAAGGTATCTGACTGTCCCAAAACCAAGGCAACATGTTCTTTATCAGAAATTAGATCATTAAATGACACCATTTCAGCCGGGATGTTACTCTTTGAACCAATTTTTAAGGAAATTCTTGTCCGTACTTCACCCATAACTACTACTTATCTACTAACCTAAAATGAATGTTCGGCTAAAAACCTTTTACTCTTTGTTGAGCAGTATTTGCTTAGAATGACTAGGCAACACACTACTCGCCGCGATTAAAACGCTTTTATCTCGAACAAAATTTACCTGCGAAAGATCAACAGACCCTAGTGATAGATAGATAAACCTAGCTCTTCTGCAATGCTTGCCACTAAGTTCATACCAACAACTGAATTACCATAATGGTTTAACGGCGGACTCCAAGCGCAAATAACACCATAACCAGGCACTATCGATATCAGACCTCCCCCAACGCCACTTTTTGCTGGCAAACCGACAGAAAAAGCAAACTCTCCCGATTGATCATACATACCACTCGTTGATAATATGGCATTTACTCTATGTGCATCTCGTGCACTACAAATGACCTTTTCCGTTCTCGGATCTATGCCTTTATTAGCTAAAAAAAGTAGACTTTGTGCTAATTGTTCGCAGCTCATTGATATTGAGCATTGGGTAAAATAGTGACTTAATACATCCTGAACTTTAGATTCTATATTGCCAAAGCTCTTCATCAAGTGGGCTAATGCTGCATTAAGGTGTCCATGCTTTACTTCGGATAAATAAACTTGATTATCTATGCTTATATTCTCATTGTCAGCAAGCTTTCTAATAAAGGTTAAAAAGGCGAGTTTACTTGATGAAAAATGACTTGTTAATATATCTGAGACCAATATAGCACCAGCATTTATCACTGGATTTCTAGGTATACCAGCTTCTGATTGTAACTGAATGATGGAGTTAAATGGTTGACCTGATGGCTCCATTCTTACCCGTTGCCAAATAGAGTCACCAATACGATTTATTGCCATAACTAAACCAAATACTTTAGAAATACTTTGAATAGAAAAAGCATGTTGGTAATCACCTGCCCCGACAACTTTACCATCAATAGTAGCGACTGAAATACCCATTAAATCTGGTTTTACAACGGCTAACGCAGGTATATAGTCTGCCACCTTTCCTTGGTGAAAGTTATCGTGCTGAGCAAGTAATAATGCCTCTAGCTTTCCTTGTAAATCAATGATGTTTTTGTTCATGTATTTTATTGTTAGTTGGCAATTTAAGAAGCTGCTATTATGCACATAAATAAAAAGAGATATAGCCATTAAAGATTATTTTAATCAAATATTAGCTCATATGTTGTTGCTGTCGCTTTAATGATTTATTTTTAGTCACTGTTTCAACCTTCTCTACTGCATAAAGATTAAGGCCACTAAACAAACTTTTTAGTTTTGCAGCATCGTAGTCTAATTCTATTTTTTCAATCACAAGTGAATGTTTTTCTGGAAATAACGCTTCTACAGATTGCGAAATCAGCTCAAATAGTTTTTTCAGGTTAATTTTATGTATTTGACCCGTTTTGTTAAAAATCCACTCGGTTATAGCCATAAAATCATCGAAGGGTTCATCTGATAATATTGAGGGTAATGAGTATTTAAAACGGCCTGAATTACCTATCATATCCCAATATCGTGCAAAGCGATTAATACGCTGCATGGTGGTAAAACTTACTCTATCCGTACTTAAAATATCAAATGGCGGTAAAGGATTAAAACGCAAGTCGAATGTTTCTGTGTGCCTTATTATTGGACTACCTTTTAAGCGTTTCAAAATACCCATTTGAATTTCATGAGGAAGACAATGATAGAGTTGGTTAAAGCTATCCTTAAATGTGTCAAAGGTTTCACCAGGTAAACCAAAAATAAGATCGGCATGAATATGTGCAGCAGTATTATCCCTTAACCACAACAAGTTCTCCTTTGATTTAGCATTGTTTTGCTTACGGTTAATATTAGCTTGTACTTCAGTATTAAAGGTTTGTATGCCTATTTCAAATTGTAAACTTCCTTTAGGAAACTGAGCTAATAACTCTTTTAGCTTTCTCGGTAAGTGATCGGGCACCACTTCAAAGTGCAGATAAAGATCGTCAGCCATTTTATCTAAGAAGAACTGCATAATTTGCATCGTGGTTTTAATATTTAAATTAAACGTTCTATCGATAAATTTAAAGTTTCTTGCACCACGTTGAAAAAGGATTTCCATTTGTTCAAGAAATGGTTCCAAAGCAAACGGAACAGAGGCTTTGTCCAACGATGATAAACAAAATTCACATTTAAATGGGCAACCACGCGACGCTTCAACATACAGTAGACGGTGTGTTAAATCTTCATCAGTATAATACTGGTAAGGTAACTCTATGTCGGTTAGCTCTAGAGGTTTGGAATTAACAATTTTTTTATCTGGCGGCGTATTATTTATAATATCTTTACACAGCTGATAAAAACTTAAATCTGCGGCACCCGTTAAAACATAGTCGGCACAATTTACAATCGCTTGCTGCTCTGTTTCATAACTCACTTCAGGGCCACCTAAAATAATCTTTATTTCAGGTGCAATAACTTTTAATAAATTAACAACATTGGTTGTTTCAACTATGTTCCAGATATAAACACCAAAACCAACAATATCCGGTTTTGACGCTAAGATTTGCTCAACAATATCAAGGGCACGAGTTTGGATAATAAATTCTTGAATTTCACAAAAACCCTGTAACTCTTTTAAGTTTGCATAAAGGTAACGTAGACCAAAGCTGGTGTGGAAAAAACGTGCGTTAAGCGTCGCAAGCACAATTTTTGGCGAGTCTTTATCTATTTCATGACTTAAAATTGTACTCTGCTTTGTTAAATCTTGAGTATTACTTTCTGCTAGATGAACCTGCGTAACGCTGATTTCAGGATGATTTATTTTCTCAGACATTATTCGTTCAATACCTTATTTAATATGACTCCAATTATACTTTGATTATTTGCTATGTAAATGAAGACAAGTATAGAGAGCGAGACTAGTTTACACGTTAACTCGATTTAAAGTGCTGCCCTATTGGTTACTTATGAAATTCCGTCTTAAAACAAGGTGTATACCCGTCACCATTCAAGATGCATGTTTCAGAGCGGTTGAGCGATTTCAATTCAAGGCGCAGTGATGAAGGAATGGTTATTCGCTTCTAAGTCACTGCAACGAAGAAGTGGAATTGCTCAAACGCTTCTACGATGGGTTTAAAATGCCTTTATGCTGCGGTAAATAATCAAAACATAGAGTGACTATGTTTAAATTATTCTCCTTGCCTAAAGGCATTTTAATTCCCACTGAAATCGAGCACTTTGAATGGTAACGGGTATATAACGCAATGTTACGAAATTTATGGGGTTGCTTTAAATAACTTATCTCATGTTTAAGATATTAGAATTAAATGTGATTAGCGAACAAGATCATTTATTGGTCACAATTTTATAAATAACAATGATTTCCAAGAAATAACTTATGTACACTGCTATTTTTATGAGGCAATTAATGACAGTATTATAACTAACTTATTTTCTGGTAGCTTTATATGGATTATTATTCTAAACCCAAGGACATCTCAGCCTTAGACGCAAAGTTAGAAGCACAAAAGATTGCATTTTCCCCCATAGCTTTTCAAGCGGTAATAACACTGCTTAGAACCGATATATTGAAATACCTATCTGATACTGGTGAGGAAGGAGCTACGGCTAAACAGTTAGCTGTGCAATCAAATATATCTGAATACGGCGTTAAGGTATTACTGGATATGGCGGCCTCCATGGGGGTCGTTTGGATAGAAAATGATGATACATTTAGGCTAGATAAAATAGGTCACTTTATTGTTAATGATAAATTAACCTTAGCTAACATCAATTTTACCCAGGATGTTTGTTATCAAGGTATGTTTCACTTAGAAGAAGCTATCAGATCAGGTGAGCCTTCCGGATTAAAAGTATTTGGCGATTGGCCAACAATATATCCCGCTTTAACTTCATTGCCTGACAATGTTAAGAAAAGTTGGTTTGAGTTTGATCATTTTTATTCAGACCATTCATTCCCCGAAGTTCTGCCTATTATTTTTGAAGATAAGCCACAATGTATTTTAGATGTTGGCGGCAATACCGGTAAGTGGACCTTGGCTTGTTTAAATTTTGATACTGATGTTCATATGGCCATTATGGACTTACCACAACAATTAGCAGTATTGCAAAGTAACGTTGCTGAGCAAGGCATGTCTGAACGAATAGAAGTTCATTCTACAGATTTACTCGCTGCAGATGCTCAATTCTACCAAGGGGCTGATGTGATTTGGATGAGCCAGTTCTTAGACTGCTTTTCACAAGAACAAATCCTTGATATTTTAAAAGGCGCGGTGAAAGTCATGACGCCAGATACTAGCTTATTTATTATGGAGACTTATTGCGACAGACAAAGGTTTGATGCCGCAACGTATTGTATCAATGCAACATCACTGTATTTTACCGCCTTAGCAAATGGAGATAGCCGAATGTATCATTCTGGTGATTTCATCAAGTTAATTCAAAAAGCGGGTTTATATGTAGAGAAAGACATTGACGATATTGGCTTAGGGCATACTTTGTTTAAATGCAGAAAGAATATGCGTATTACCGACTAATCTATCAAACTTTCGATTTTCATAAGGTTACCGCCAGTTATTTGCATTTATTTTGAATTATAAATGCAAATAACAATTCGTTTTATAGCTCCTGCCAACGCTTAAAAATTAATGAAGTATTAATACCACCAAAAGCAAAGTTATTGCTCATTACGTAATTTGTCTTTAACACTCTAGCTTGTCCTTGAATATAATCCAGTGGTGCACAATGACTATCTATACTTTCGAGGTTTAACGTAGGTGCAAACCAGTTATCTGTCATCATATTAATAGATGCCCACGATTCAATAGCGCCACAAGCCCCCAAGGTATGACCTAAGTAGCTTTTAAGTGAACTTATGGGAATTTCCCCAAAAATGCTATGAGTTGCAATTGACTCAGCAATATCGCCTTTTTCAGTAGAAGTACCATGAGCATTAACGTAACCAATATCTTCAGGTGATAACTCGGCATCTTCTAACGCCAAACGCATCGCTTGTTCCATAGTTTCAGCGGTAGGTTGAGTTACATGTTCACCGTCAGCATTGGTACCAAAACCGACAAGTTCAGCTAAAATAGTGGCACCTCTTGCCTGTGCATACTCAAGCTCCTCAAGAATAAAAGTACAGGCTCCTTCACCAATGACTAAGCCATCACGATTATTATCAAAGGGCCTTGGCGTAGTTTTTGGAAGATCATTTTTCAAGCTGGTGGCAAATAAGGTATCGAAAACAGCTACACTGGATAAACATAACTCTTCGGCGCCACCTGCTATCATGGCTTTTTGCTTACCAAACTTAATTGCTTCATAGGCATAGCCAATGCCCTGTGACGAAGAGGTACACGCTGAGCTTGTAGTAATGGTTCTTCCCTTTAAACCGAAAAAAACACCAACATTAACCGGTGTCGTATGAGCCATCATTTTGATATAACTAGTGGCCGTAAGACCATCCATATTGTTGTCTTTAAGTAAATCGCCAAAAGCAGGAATAGGCTCAGGTGATCCCATACAAGAGCCGTAAGAAATACCTATATCACCACTTGTTAATAAATCACTGCCTAGTAATCCTGCTTGAGTTAATGCCTCTTCAGTGACTTGAGTTGCCATTATCGACACTTTACCCATAGACCGTATTTGCTTACGTTTATAATGCTTTGGTGTTTGGTAATGTGGAACAGGTGCTGCTAAGTTAGTATTTAAACCTGAAACTTCTCTCCACTGTGGCATATTAACCACAGCATTTTCGCCTTTTTCAAGAGCGACTTTAAAACTGTCCCAACAATTACCTAAGGCCGTGATTGCAGAAATCCCGGTGATGACAACTCTTTTCATTATGCTAATCCACCATTAACTGAAATGGTTTGTCGGGTAATATACGCGGCATCATCTGACATTAAAAAGGACACTGTACCCGCAACTTCTTCGGGTTTACCCATTCGTTTAAGTGGGATCATTTTTAATATTTCAGTCACAGGTAATTCTTCAGTCATTTCAGTGTCAATCAAACCTGGGGCGACACAATTCACCGTAATTTTTCGCTTAGCCAACTCTAAAGAGAGTGCTTTTGTCGCGCCTATGAGTCCGGCCTTGGCTGCACTGTAATTAACCTGTCCTCGATTACCAATAATGCCAGAAACAGAGGAAAGCGTTACTATCCTGCCACCTTTTCGAGTTTGAATCATCGGCATCACCGTTGGGTGTACCACATTATAAAAGCCATCTAGACCCGTCCTAATCACACTATCCCAATCCTCACCTGTCATAGCAGGAAAAGCAGTGTCCTTGGTTAAACCGGCATTACACACTACGCCATAATAAGCGCCATTTTCTGCGATATCATGGTCAATTATTGCTTTAACTTGCTCTCTATCACAAACATCAAATTGTAAAATATTCGCCGTTTGACCTAATGCTTCTACTTCACGGGCAGTTTCTTGAGCACGTTCGATACTATTGAGACAATGAACGGTTATGTTGAAGCCATCTTTTGCTAATCGTAATGCTATCGACTTGCCGATGCCTCGGCTTGAACCCGTCACTAAAATTCTTTTACTCATATCAACCATCTCACTTTATTCCTAAACTAAACCTTAACTATGCTTTAACTAAAGCTTTACTCTTGTTCACTCATCCCAACAAATTCTTGTGGATCGGGGGGTAGAAAAACATTCACTTGTGCGCAAGCTATCATGCCATCTTGGTTTAAAATTTCACAACTATATACACCAAGCCCTGAGGACTCTTTGTGTAATTCAACAATTTTTACTTTTAAATGACTACCATTTTTAAAGAAGTTTTGCTTCTGCTGGTATTTTCGTGAACCTAATAGAAAACCTATTTGCACTGGTTTCCCCTGCTCTAACGCTTTAGCCCCTGCAAAAGCAGCAATTGACTGTGCCATATATTCAATACCGATATAAGCGGGCACTCCAGACTTATCTGTCTGGTAAAAAGCTGAATGTTCGTCAATATCAAGCCAACAGGTTGCCGACTCATTATTAAAGTCGTCTAAGCCGCCAATAAGGATCATTGGTTCACGATGTGAAATAAGCTCGTTAATAGGGTATTTATTCAAAACTAGTTCCTAATATTAGACTGATATTACTACCACCAAAGGCAAAAGAGTTAGATAAACACAATGATAAGCTATCAACTGTTTCGCCTGAGCTTACCTTAAAGTTATTCAATGTTGGGTCAATATTGCCATTGTTCTTATTCTCAGGAATAAGTCGTTTTGTATTTTCTTTACTTAACAGCAACCAAGTTAACCCCGCTTCAATTGCTCCTGCCGCACCTAACGTATGACCGGTAAACCTTTTGGTTGAACCTGCCAATACTTCTTGCTGACAAAATTCGGAAACAGCCTTAGCTTCCATGTCATCATTTTTGGGCGTGCCTGTACCATGTAAGTTCAAGTAATCTAACTGCTCTGCTGAAATATTTGCATTTTCAGCAGCTTGTTTCATTGAAGATAACGCACCAACTCCTTCAGGATCAGGCGCTGAAACATGGTAGGCATCGGATGATTCGCCCACAGACAAAAGTTTAATATCATCTTGAGTCTTACTCATCACAAACAGTGCTGCACCTTCACCAATATTAATACCATCACGCTCGTTCCCAAACGGATTACAATAGGATTTAGCGGTAGACTCGAGTGATTTAAAACCATTGCTTGGTAATTGACTTAAGGTATCAACACCACCACAAATGACGATGTCAGCTAAGTCACTTTCAAGTATCATTTGTGCGCTATGTAAAGCCTTAGCACTTGAGCTACAAGCGGTAGAAATACTATAGACAGGGCCTTTAGCAGCTAATTTACTGGCAATAAATTGCGCTGGCGCTATCATTTCTTGGCTTGAATAACGGAAGGCTTTAGGCATATTTCCTGTAGCTAACCACGACTTTCTAGCTTGCTCTCCTTCTAAAATCCCAGAAGTACTTGTACCTATAACCACTCCAATTCGGGCAGATTCTTTTTGTGCTTTTAACCGCTCAATTGCTGGCATTATTTGAATTAATGCAGCAAGAGCTAATTGATTATTACGACTGTTAAAGTGACTTTTTTCATTGTCCATCGATGGCAGTTCAGCATTTACTTGGCCCACATACAAAGGCTCGCCATTAACCAATAAACGAGTATTTAAAGATAAAAACTCTTCATCTGTTGGCGAGGTCAAATTTTTCAATACAGTATTTTTATCTGTGCCCAACGAGCAGATAATACCTAAATCATGAAGGCTTGCCGCTAACATTCCTATTACTCCATAGGTAAAATGGTTAACTGATAACCACGTTGAAAGTGCTTGTAACTAATGCTATCAGACCCTTTGACAATACTTATGATGACATTATCATCTGATTTTATTGTTCGCTCTTTACCATTTTCGTTTTCAGTAATTACCGCATCGGTAAGTGCCGTATTTAATGCGAGTAAAGGCCAATACACTAATTGAATATCTGAAATAATATACGGCAGAGGTAGCATATCAAACTCAACATATTTCTTTTGTTGCAGTGGCTGCCCTTCAACAAAAACCAGCTCAAATAATGGTAGACCTTGAGGAGAAACAGCCACTAAATTTAGCCCTTGCTCGGTAAGCTCTAACTGAGTCAGTAACTGATTCTCACTGCCCTGATAGCTAATAGTTAACAGTTGGTTTTTTGATTGATTAACCAATGCGCCTTGTGGTGCCGTTAACTTCAATGTCACACCTTCAGCGATATCAACTTGATTAACGTTACTTTGGTTAACGCCTACATTTAAGTTGCTACTACAACCTGAGAGCATAAACACAAACGCGGTAAGGATTATTTTTACTGACATAGCTCTACCAATGTTTTAAAACGTCTTTCACTTTGTGCTACATAAGGATTAGTTTCATCCCACGCGTAGCCCGCTAGAATTGAACTAATCATAGCTTTTACCTTGGTATCTTGATCTTGATAAAAAATGACATCTTGAAAACCAGATTCATACCATGAATTTACAAAGGTTTTAAAGCAATCGACACCCTTTTTGAGCGGCACCGCAAAGCTTTGTTCAAAATTAACCGTTTCACCATCGAGGTAACGTAATACTTGTGGGGCAATTAATACCGCAGAGCAAAGCGCGATGGTAACCCCAGAAGAAAATACAGGGTCTAGAAATTCTCCAGCATTACCTAATAAGGCATAATTGTTAGCGGCTAAATGCGTTACATCAGCAGAGTATCCAGCCAACTTATTGACTCCATTGTGCCATTGGGCCTTTTCCAGTAGCTTTCGTAGATTAGGAGCCGCATGAATAAAGTGCTTCAATATCACTTCAGCACTGTCATCTTGAGAAAACTGCTCGGGTTTACCTACTACGCCAACGCTTGAAGTACCATCTGAAAAGGGGATTAACCAATACCAGATATCTGAATCATTTGGGTTAACCGTGATCAATATTTTGTCACGATCAAAATCACTACTATCGATGTTGTCTTCAACGTGAGTGAAATATGAAGTACGAGTCGGTAGGTGCGACGGTTTTTCTAAACCTAACATACGCGGTAAAACGCGGGCAAAACCACTGGCATCAAGTAAAAATTTAGCTTCAACTTGGTATAAGCTGCCTTGTTCATCTAATACTTCTAATGAAGGGCAAAGACAATCAACATCAACCGTTTTCACTTCATGGCCATACCTAACTTGTGCACCAGCATCTGCAGCGCCATCAGCTAATACTTTATCAAAACTTGCTCGCTTTACTTGGTATGTTGTACCCGGTCCTTTTGAGAATTTCTGGGTAAAATCAAACTCAGTATCTTGGCCTTGCTTATGAAATGCTGCTCCGTTTTTAAACTGAAAGCCATTTGCTTTTGCATTGTCGTGTACGGTTTGTTCTAAACCCGCTTGTGCAAGAAACGCCATGCATTGTGGTAAAAGGCTTTCTCCGATTGAAAAACGGGGGAAATACTGTTTTTCGATAACAAGTACACTTCTTCCTGCACGAGCAAGCATAGCTGAAGCAACGGCTCCCGATGGTCCGGCACCAATAATAACTACATCAAATTGTTCTTTATTCACTGTTCTTCCTTATTTACCACAGACAATGGTGCGAGTATAAAAATACTCACTATGCCTAACATCACTGTTAATCCAAAACTATACACTGCTGGGGTTTTACTAAAGATCAATACGCCAAAAACAAACAAAGACGACAACGCTGATAAGCTTATTGCTAGTACATTTGACGAATTAGTGCCTCGGTATTGATAAAATATCAAATAATCTATGGCTAAGGCAAGAATCAGCATCATTGCCAGTACATTAAATAAGTTTAAGGGCCCTTGAATCATATAACTTAACATTAATGCAATCGATACTGATAAAACCAAGGCCAGGCTATGATTACCTGCTGCCTTAAGACCGAATCGAAACCATATAACCAATGAGAACATTATTAAAGCCAGCATAAACCAATACAGTAAACTCTCTCTGGATTCAGTCATTATTTGTGAAATGTTTTCCGCTTTATCAAAGGTGATTACCCGGCCACCGAATCCTTCAGTGATACTAACTAACTGCGCTCTGCTAATATTAGAAAGCTGTAACAAGGAAACAAATTCGTCATTATTATTCTCTTTATCTACACCAGTTCCATTATTTAAGCCTACATATATAAAGGGTAAAACGTAAGGCGCAACAACTGAGTTTTTAATCGCTTGGTAAGTAAGTGGCGCTGAGGTTTTAAAAGTCACTTCTAGCCCTGTTGCTTCCTGCCAAGAAGAAAATACATCATTACTTTGGGCAAACATTAGTTGCTTATTATTATCATTTTGACGCTGTTTTGATGGCAACCAATCACTGATGCCAGTAACTTTAGGTATAACCTGAGGTATAGCTTGAGCTGTTACTTTAGATACTAGTTTAGAGCTGGCATCAGTTTCGCTACTTAACGCTAAAACCCGCGAACGAATAACTTCCTCGGTCTGCAATACTTGTTCAATAGTCGAGCCTAGAATAAATAATCGCTTTACGTCTTTTCCTGATAAGGTTTTTTGATGAAAAGCTTCATTACTAATGAGTGTTGCGCTACTGCCATTAAGATCGGCAATACTGTCGTTAAATTTTATCGGTAATAACAGGTAACTTACAAAAACTAGGGCACTGACTACAACCAATAGCACTACCCTTCGAGCTTGAAATTGATGAATAATATTAATCAGATATCTTAGTTGTTTGTCTAGTTTAGAATTGTTCAGCCCTAACTTTGAAGATGAGATAGCTGGTACTAATGTAAAAACACAGACCATTGCCCCCACTAAACCAGCAATGATAAATGTAGCAACTTGACTTAAGAAGCTCATCGGCGCAAGTGTCAATAATATATAACCTAAAGCAGTAGAGATAAAACCGAGCAAAATAGATTTATTTACCGTCGTTAATGATGGTTTTTTATTGTGTAACTCAGTTAATACATGAAAACAGTAGTCAATCGAAATACCGATGAGTGTCACGCCAAAAACCAGACTAATAATATGGACACTATCAAATAATAACGCTAAAGCAATAAAGCCATAAATAACCGCATTCGCAATAGTTAAAGTAACTGAGAGCAAGGCTGTTTTACTGCGAAAAACAAAGTAAACCATAACAAGCATAGCGAGCAAACTAAGTCCGCCAAAAAAGCTCATTTCGAATTTCGCTTGGCTAGAGTTCTCTGCTGTGTGGAACAGCACACCTGAGTATTTCACCCCAGAGTCTGGGTATTGTGTTTCTACCTGATGGATCACCTGCTTAATTTCTTGAGCTACAGTTATCGCTTTATTAACATTAAGCGCTTCATTATCAATAGTAAAAATTATAATGAATTGTTGCTGACCCTTTTCCGAGGATGTGCTTTTCAACCGGCCATCTTCAAGTGCTAAGCTATCATTTTTAGCAAATGCTTGTTCAACAAATTCAGCGGTCGATAGGCTGGGATCTTGTGCAATTGAAGCACTAACAAACGGGTTGACTATTTCGGTAAGTTTCTGGCTGGCAAATAGGGAATAACGTTCTGAGCTAGACAACGACTTTGAGAAGTTATCCGCTAGCAACCTACCTTGGTATGGTAAGTAAAACTGTACAGCTTTTTCTAAATCGAGCTCTAGGGTTTTTACATTAAACCAAGGTTTATTTTGTGATAATGACAAGAATTGGTCATGGGAGAGTTTAGCGTTTGTACCTGAAAAGGAAATGAATACATGCTTTTTATTACCATCAAAAAAATGTGATTCAGCATCTTGCACCACTGTTTGTACATTTTGTGGTAATAGCGACAAAATATCCGCTTGAAATTTCGCTTTGCCGGTAATCAAAACAAATACCAGCAAAAACATGGCAACTAACCCTTGGATAAGTCCAAGTTGACGTTTCATATACTTCCCTATTGGTCGCTATAATTCTTTATTGTAAGAGATTGATATTTCGGTTCTATTCATGTTTTTATCAAATAACACAAACTCATCAACTTGATTGTCCCCACATAATATTATTTGTTCTATAAAGGCAGTCATAGATGATGTTTTTGGCTTCAAAGTCACACAATTAGCAGTATTGTTATCATCATAGAAAGCAAAGCTATCTGTTAGCGCAGTAAAGTTACCGGCAATTAAGTGTTGTAGCAATTGCGCAATGGTACTCGCTTGAGCAGGCGCCTTTTTACTGCCAGAGTTATCTTTAAAGTAAAGTTCACCGCTTTTAAAGATAATGGCACTCTCTACCGGTTTACTTGTTTTCCAAATAAATCGATTATTGGATATTTCAAAATTACCAGAAGATAAAAATGGCTTTTTTAACACTTTAAAATATTTTCTTTGAATAAAATCACCGTGTTGATTGTATAATTCCCCTTGCTCAATCTGTAAGCGCTTTTCAACCTGTTCTACGGATAGTGATACTTTATCAGCTGAAGTAGTAGCGATTACAGTATTTTCGGCAATAGCTGAGTTAATCAAAAAAAGAGAAAAAACACAGCAAACAAATGAGAATAAAGCTTTCATTACAGTACCTTAGTTAGTTTATCTAACAATACTTTAGGACTCGTATATTGCATTTCTTGATTACTTTTGTCGACGGCGACTTGTACCGTTGATGCTTTAGTCAATTTCTCACCTGTTTTACTATCGAAAATTAAATAATCAATTTTCAAACAAGATTCATACTCTTTTAAATAGGCAGTCACCTTAATTTTTTGAGTAAAGACTGCCGAGCCAATATACTTAATGCGCATATCAACAATCGGCCATAGATAACCAGAGTCATCCATAGCAAGGTAATCGTAATCAAATTGTCTTAATAATTCACAGCGTGCCACTTCAATATACCGTGCATAATTACCATGCCACACCACTTGCATTGGATCACAGTCGTGAAACGGTATTTCAATTTCCACTTCTGCGGTCAACAATGCATTTTTGCTATTCATAAAGTTTCCAGCGCTGTGTTTGTATAGCGTCAATGGTATAACGTAAGTCAGACTCCAAAGGTCTGTCTTCCACTAAAGTTTCAAAGTTTTCAGCTACATCATCATACATTTCCATTAAATTTGGCGATAATGTATCGTGATCCAACTCCCCACTTTTAATACGAATTCGTACGGCTTGTACAGCCGCTAATAAGGTACTTGCTAATACTTGCTCAGTTAGTTGCATTACACGTAAGGCATCTCTGGCAGCTATAGTGCCCATACTCACTTTATCTTGATTGTGACACTCTGTTGAACGTGAGAAAACACTCGCTGGCATTGTTAATTTCAATGCTTCTGCGGTATAGGCTGAAGCACCAATTTGTACGGCTTTGAACCCGTGATTAATATACCTACGTTCGTCACAACTTGCCGATAAATTTGCAGGTAAACCATTGTTATAACGGGTATCAACTAATGAGGCAATTTGCCTGTCGGCTAAATCTGCTAAATTAGCAACGACAGTTTTCATGCTATCCATAACCATAGCGATATGACCGCCATAAAAATGACCGCCATGTAAAACATGCTCACCTATACCATCGATAATTGGATTGTCATTGGCTGAATTAAGTTCATTCTCAATCATACTTCTAAAAAATGGCAGACTGTCTTGTAGTACACCGATGATGTGTGGAGCACAGCGGATAGAGTAACGATCTTGTAATCTATCCGAGTTTCTTGGGTGTTCATAGTGATTTAAATCTTGACGGATCCATGCGGCTATTTGTCCTTGCCCTGGATGTGGTTTAACGGAAAACAAAATATCATCAAAATGGTGACTATTACCTTGCAGTGCAAGACTAGAAAGTGCTGTAATACGGCTGGCTAATTTAGCCAAATACTCAGCGCGATCGTAAGCTAAACACGAAAGTGCTGTCATCACAGCAGTACCGTTCATTATCGCTAAACCTTCTTTAGGTCTCAGGGTAATAGGTGTTAATCCTTCCTGCGCCATGACATCACTGCTGGTCTTAATTTCACCTTTAAACAATACATCTCGTTCGCCAATCAAAGCACCAGCAACGTATGAAAGTGGTGTTAAATCGCCACTTGCACCTACCGAGCCTTCTTGAGGAATAACAGGAATAATATCTTGGTTAATAAATTCGACCAGTAAATTAAGTAACTCCCAACTAACACCTGAAAACCCTTGGCTTAAAGAGGCAAGACGGGTAGCAAGTATTGCTCGCCCCTCAATGCGGTTAAAAGCTTGGCCTAAACCACAACCATGAAAACGTGTTAAGTGTAATGGTAATTCTTTAACAAGATCTAGGGGTATATTTACCGTTACCGAGTCACCGTAACCTGTGGTAACGCCGTATATAACGCCATCTTCTTTTAGTAAAGTGTCCAAAAACTCAAGCGCTGAATTAATTTTTTTACTAAAATGTTCATCATTGGTTAATTCAACTAATACATCTTCTTTTGATATCTTTACAATGTCTTCGATTGATAACCTGTTTAAGCCAAAAATGGCAACTTGCTGACTCACTTATTCTCTCCATTAGATTCTATACGGCTAACTTGTTCGTCTGTCTGCCAAAAGTCATAAAAATTAAACCATTGATAGGGATACTTTACCGCGTAATGACTTAGCCGTTGTGCATATTTTTCTACAATCTCTTGTAATACTTCAGCGCGTTGTTTTCTGGGCAAAGCTAACCTGTCAGTCACATGCTCAAAAATCAGCTTAAAGCGCCCTTTTGATTTAAAACAAAATATCCAATAGATTGGACATTCTAACAAAGCAGCCAAGATAAATGGCCCTTGTGCAAAGGGTGCCTTTTTACCTAAAAATGGGGCATATATCACTCTACCACCAATACTGACACTGGTTCTATCACCAACGATAACAATGGCTTCGCCTTGTTCTACCTTTTCTTTAAGTGCAACCGCCAGTCCAGGGCCAATATCACCAACTTGGATCAGATTAACCGTCGCGTTATTGTTTACTTTTTCTAATAATTTATTGAATTTCACTGCATTTTCAGTAAAAACTAAAACATTGATAACAACATCATCTTTCATGGTACTTAAAGCGCGACAAACCTCTAAGTTACCTAAATGAGAGCCAATAAATATTCCGCCTTGTTTTTGCTCAACTAGCTCTTTAATACCGTTTCGGTCAATGTAATCAATATCATTTTCACTGATCCGTCCTAGCCATGCATCGAGTTTATCAAATACCGAATCAGCAAAGCTACAGTGAAGTTTTAAACCATGCCAGAAACCAACCCTTTTAAGCTGTCCACTTTCCTCAGATAAGGCTTTTGCTAAGAACTGTAGCGAAGCATGACGGGCGACTTTATTAACAAGATACAAATAATGAACAACAGGCAGTAACACCAGCCACAAAATACGTCGACCAACAAGGCGATAGACAGCAAAGAGTATTCTCATACCGAAAATAGAGCCACGTTCTTCTAACGTCGACCAATGTTGCTCTTGAGCTTTATTAATTGTTGCTTTAGTCATTAGCAGAAGTGACGAAAGATAAGTTTAGGGGCTCTGAATAACATACCGAAAAACAATCGAGTATGCATCCAACTTATGCGGGCATTGTCTTCAAATGCTCTAAAATGTGAGATACCAAATTCAGGATAAATAACTTTTGTTGGTAAGAACTTAACATCAAGACCTTGCCAATATAAGCGCACCATAATTTCAGTATCAAAGTCCATACGTTTGCCTAGCTTAACCTTATCCATTAACGCAATACTTTGACCAACTGGGTAAACGCGAAAGCCGCACATACTGTCTTTTAATTGGAAAGATAAAGTTTCAATATAAACCCAAAAGTGGGTAATAAAGCGGGCAAAATAGCGGTGTTTTGGAATTGATTCATCATACACAGGTTTACCTGAAATCAGCGCCCCAGGATGTCGCTTCGATAACGCGATTAATGAGGTAATATCGGCAAGGTTATGTTGGCCATCGGCATCGACTTGAATAGCATATTCAAAGCCAAGCTCCTGTGCATGTTTTAAACCCGTTTGAACCGCAGCGCCCTTGCCTTGGTTTTCACTGTGGTGAATAAGGGTAAATAAAGGCACTTTATCGGCAACGGACTGAAAAAGCTGTTTTGCTGATGCTTTACTGCCATCATCAATCATAATAATAGGAAGTTCATAAGCCGATAAGCTCAATAATAATTCTTCTAGTTCATGGGTATGATTGTAATTAGGAATAATCAAACAGTACATCACAAGGTTTCCTTCAGGGCGGTATCTTCTAATATTGATTCTGTTAACACTTTTTCTTCCAACGCTTTTTCTTCTAACAAAATGCGCCCACTAGCGTGTACACCTTTTTCAGATTGGTATTCAAATAAAAATTTATGGTCCGATTTACGTATTAACGACAAGTTTATAATTTGGTCTGCATGGATTATTTCTTTAAATTTAAGCACTTCAACCTGTCTAACAACAGTAGACGATAAGAGTAAATGTTCATGGGCGAAATTAACGGCCCAATCTAATTGCACAACACCTGCAAGAATTGAAACATCTGGGAAATGTCCTTTAAAATAATCCAAGCTCGCTTGTACTTTGAAGGTCAATTTTACTCCGTTATCAATAATTTCTTTCTTGATAAACAATGGCTGGGTTTCTTGCAATTTATTCAAAAAGTTTCTCCAATTCTCTTTGTACTAATTTTCCC
>Ga0209395_1000885_pt1 | contig 43209 bp, 39 predicted proteins | sample GOMGulsemesocosm_3_FD_184635 | JGI IMG/M metagenome (GOLD analysis project Ga0209395, IMG submission 184635) | Methane-oxidizing microbial communities from mesocosms in the Gulf of Mexico - GOM9D Gulf of Mexico (SPAdes) (version 2) | ecosystem: Environmental > Aquatic > Marine > Cold seeps... | reverse complement strand
TTTCTGAAAGGGTTGCTTAGTAGCGGGAACTGGACTCGAACCAGTGACCTTCGGGTTATGAGCCCGACGAGCTACCTACTGCTCTATCCCGCGCTGTGGGTGCAAATATACAACTGTTTTAAATCTACACAAGTCTTTTATATAATATTATGTGAAATTTATTATTTTGAAAAAATGAGAATAATACATACCAGCATTAAAGTAATACCTCACGCTAATCATGTAGATTCTTACTCCAATCCTCCCCAAAAGGACTGTCTTGAAAACTACTTGGAAAAGAAGTGCTAACAGATCCTTGCAACTGATTAAAAGCTACGCCCCATTATTATTTAATTCATCAAATACACTCATATTTAAGGTTTAATTAAAAGTCCCGAGAGGATACCCCTCGGGACTTTATTTATAAATTTATTATTTGATTAAAGCAGGATCTACTGTGGTGGCTTTAGGGCCTCCTACTAAAGCCGTTTCGGGTGTAATAGGGTTTGTAAAATCATCTCCTGATTCGTTATTCAATACAAAATCACAACACGGTAATCCTGTTTCGTTTAAACCAACAGTATCTTTTTGAATCATTGTTAATGAAGTTGGCATTCTAGTTTCCCATTCATCTTCAACTGACCCCTCTACAACTTGCATTTCCTCAGCAATAGAAATGTATAGGTCATCTTCATTATCCAACACTAAGTCGCCACCATTCCAGATGTCACCAGTTTCCATATAATACACTACGGCATCTTCAAAACCTGGACGAACAGGTATTACTGCTCTTGACATACCACTTTGTAAAAAGGCTTGAAAAATAGGGTCTGCAGCATCATTTTGTTGAATTAAATCTTTCCAGTTACCTTGTTTTGCCCAATAGTAAGGGTAAAATAGGTATGCCATAATTTCCCAGTCAAAGGCTTGTTCAAAGAATTTTACATGGGCTGCGTGGTTTTCAAACTCAACCGTTTGCTTAACATAAGGCACATCAGAACCTCCAATACCATAGTTGTCTTTTCCTAGTGGGTTACCATAAGGTTTTGCCAACATTTCAATACAAATCCTTTTTAATTCTCTTTTTTCAATTGCTCTATTAAACAACGGATTAAAACGGATTTTTTCTTCTTCTTGATTCTCACCAATACCTGCTGCTAACTTTGCATCTCTATACTCTTGTAAACGCTCATTATAGGCATCCACAATAGCTTTATACGTTTCATTTTGCCATTGTTGGAAATACTCTTCAGTTCTAACACACTTGATTACAATATTTACATTTACAATCCAATTCCATTCAAAATAAGCAGAAACAGGAACCTCTTCATTGTAATGAGATCCAATAGGAATAAAAATGTCTTGATTAATATTCATGTTTATTCCTCCTACGGTAACATAAGTCCATCCACTTCCAGACACTCCAGATGTTTTAGCTTCAATAGCCTTGTACCCTTTTGTTACTTTAACGGTATCAGAAGGCGCTTTATTAGTTTTATTACTTCCATCACCTGCTTGTTGTGATTTAGTAAATGAAGTTCCTGCATAGCTATATAATTCAGGAACAGCTCCTACTTCAGCACCATAAGCTGCTGCGAAGTTTTGATATTCTGATTCTGTAATATCTGCTGCACTACTCAGGCCTAACGATTCTGGCGTTTTTGGCTCTTCAATTAAAAATATATTTTCTGATTCCTCCTCTTTATTTATAATTGCTTCTTTAAAAAATTTAGAAGGCTCAGGAACCATAAATTCATACATCAAACGTTTTCCATAATTCACCAGCTGATTCTTGTAAATAACATCAATCCAACGGTACACTCCAGAAACATGCTGTTCTCCTTCTCTATTATCAAAACCGTGTTTGTTATTTTCTTCAAACTCTTTTAAAATACGTGACGTACGCTTTTTAGTTGTTTTTTGTACAATTCGCTCTAGTGTGCGTTCTGTAACTTCTTGTGCATAGGTTTGTGCATTACTATTTGATTGTGAACTTGATGATGAATTTGCAAAATCTGCATACCCTTCTGCATGATATGTCCCTGATGGAAATTTACCATTAACTCCTGCAGACGCCCCAAATGCTGTAGATTTATCTTCATTTAATACTGATGAAACTTCAGTTTGCATTTCATTACGCTCAGTTGTTGACGAATCTGTTAAATTTTCAACTTCTTTTTCTGAGGTAGTTTCGGTTGTACGTTCAATACTTGTTAAATTCCTAGTTGATCGCTCTTTATATTCCCTAGCTAAAATGTTTTCAATATGTGATACTTGTCCCGGGACATAGCAACATACCTCTTGTTCTACTTTTCTAAAATCTGCTATACCAACTTTATTAACACCGTACAGTTCAATATCAACCGGTAGTACTGGGTTATTCGTTATAAGTTCCCCACAACCTTTAGTATAAACTTTTGATATATAAACCCTTACACTATAAGTAACTTTATCTCCATTACTTAATGTAAATTCTCCAGATAAATCATAATAAGGTTCAGTTATAAAGAATGTTTTGTCATTAAACAATCTTAATTTTACTCCTCCACCTATTTGGCTAAACCCTAATGATTCTGTACTAGTAATTGTTGTCGCGCCATGTACCAATGTATGATTTTGACTTACTATATAAACACCTGTGTTACCTAAATTTATAGTAAATAAAACATTAGTGCTTGGAGGCACAATGAATCCTTTTCTTTTAACAATTGTATTTACCAAAAAACAATATGGACTTAATTCTTGACCTATCTCTGGTCTAACGGTAACTCCATTTATTATTAAAGACTTATTTGTAGTTTTTATATTTGAAAAAAGCTCCCTATTTGCTTCTTTTAATTTAGCATCAACTAGTATTGAAGCTTCCTCTACTGTTTCTCTTTCTTCTAATTTTAATTCCTTAATAACATTTCTAGTATCATCACTAATATTTTTTAGGTATGCTTCAGTGAGTGGTTTTTCAAACGTAAAATCAAACTTAGGCAAATCTACCTCTAAAGGAATTTCTCTCGGCTCTCTTTTTTCTATTACAGCCAAATCATCCTCTTTTTTTTGGAGTTCTTCTTGATTTCTCTCAGCCACTTCAATCAAAGGTGCTATTACTTTTTCGTAAGAAGCCTTAGCTGACTCATAAGACTTTTTATATGCTTTTTGATAACTATAATCTACATCTTTAAGTTCAGTAGCAGCTACTTTTAATGCTGACACTTCTTCACCAATAAAATGTTCATTGGCAGCTCTTACTAATTCTTTATTAGTAGCTTCATAATTTCCTTTGCTAGAAACTGAATTATCTTCCTCTGTAGTAAAAGATTTATCAATAACTACTTTAGCATTTGCAAGACGTACTAAAAATTCTTCTTCCGTTCCTTCATGAACTGTAGCGTCATAAGTAGTGTATTTTGCAATAAAATTATTAGCTATGATTAATTGTATACATGCTTGCCTTACATAAGATGATTTTCTTGTCAATACTTGGTAGTACAAATTATCCCATAACTCATTAACTTTAGCATCTACTAAAGGAGTTAATGATCCCATTTCCACAACAACTTCAGCTTTTGTAAAGTTGCTTCGGTTATTCATTAACCAAGAAGAAAAATTATATAAGTCTTTGTCTACTTCCTTTGTTTTTAAATACGTTTTTAAAGGATTAGTAAAATCATTCACTGCATCTCTTACAAAAGTTCTAGCCTGATTTATATCGGTTCCTTCTCCTATTTCTTCTAAAAAAACACTTTGCGAAGGGTTAGGATGAAAGATAAATCCTAAGTCTTTACGTTGTTCATTAATGAGCTGTGGTGTTCTCACTGTTACAAATCTAAACAGATCTGTTTTAATTGGTTTTGATGCCATAGTTATTGGTATAAATTTGTTATTTAAATTATTGTTTTTTTTTATTCTTTTTTAAATTAAGATTTCTTGATATCTTAATTATTCCTAACCTATGCCCCTTGCTAGAAATTTTAGTAATAAAATGTGTAAAATATAAACGTCAAAAAAAAGTTCTATTTTTTGAGTTTACAAAAGTATATAGGTAAGTCTCCCTGATGAAAAAAAACAGGGCTTTGATTCAGTAGTTTCAGTAGATTGTATTTCACGTATTAAGGACTCACATAAGTCAATACCTTTGCAGGTAAAATTGACCACAAGCTCTTTTACTAGTTGCCATTTGATTCAAAAACAATTGGCCTATCAACTGCAGTTTATTTATAAAAAGAAGGCCTTGAAAGTAGCTATCGAAAACTTAAAGTGAGTTTCAATTTTCAGAATGAAGGCAATAAATCCTTGATATATTTTGCTAAAGAAAAAGTAGTATTTAAAAGTAAGTTTTTTTGGGTTTGCTTACCTCTTAAATACTATACAGCCATTTTTAATATCTGCTGACGAAATAAACTCGGTGTTTTCTTGATCGAACTGTATAGTAAAACTCGTCTGATAATCTATTATTTCAATAAAAGAACCGTCACCTAAAATTTCAATTCCTAATTGCTCTTTTAACGCTGTAGCATCATCATCACAGATCATTTCGTTATTAGACAGGTATAAATCCATCTTTTGTATATCACCCAGCTTTTGAGCAGTAAATGTAACCTTGTATATTTCTGACTCAAATAATTTTTTTGAGGCTTTTCCGTTTATTATTGAATAGGAATTTGATAAGTCTATTGTATTTTTTACTCTTTTTAAACGAAAAATTCGTTTTGACGCATAAGTCTCTTCATGAGATTGTTTTTTCTTCATAGGTTAAGTTTTGGAGTTTTGGCAGTTAAAGTTTGGACTAGTTTTCACCAATTTTAATTCTATCTTACCCTATAATGTTCCTGAATTTAAACTTTTGTTACCTCAAAAAAATTAGAAATTTAGTATTACTAGCCTGTCTGTTAGTGAAATTGACTAAAATATAATAAACCTTTACATTTTTATTTAAAATAGCTTAACTCCAAATTGAATTTGATGTGAAGGATTAGGAGTGTTTTTTAAATTAACCCCATACCCTACAAACCACTTGTTTTTATGTACATATTGTAATCCTACATTTATAGCACTTAATTCCGTACTATTTCCTCCAACACCTGAATATATAAACATTCCGCTTTTAGGTACTTTCACGTTTTCAATAGTAGTTTCAGTAACCAAAGGGTATTTAAAATCATATTTTAACTTGTTTTCATATACCTTTCCATCCGTTAATACTGTGCTATAAATAGTAATATCTTTACTTTGCAAGGTATCTTTATACTCATTTAACTGTAGTACTTCTTCTCCGGGTTTAAGAGCATCTAAACGAAATTGATTTTCAGTAATCCTTTTTAAAATATCCTCACTTGTTTTGACATATACTATTTTAGGTTTTACATTTTTATAAGCTTTAAATAATTTATGAATACTATCCATTTTACGGATCATTACTGTATCCTTCTCTACTCTAGTAGTAACCGTATTAGTTGATGTTCTTCTTAATTTATTGGCAAAGAGCAAGAGTACCAGTATTAAAATTATAATATGTTCAATTTTTATATCTCTAATTTTCATCTCATTTATATTCGTTATACAATAACTCTATAGCCTAGCAAACGATCTTTTGGGTAACTTGAAATTTTTACTTGATTATTTTGATTTCCACCAAGCACAAAAATTTCATTACCAATAGCATTTATAAAAAATCCTACATGGCCTTTCCAACTTTTTTTGCTTCCTCTCCAAAAAATAACAACATCACCCATTTGCGGGCGATTGGTTTCCATACCAATTTTCAACCAACTTCTAGCATTTAGTTTTCCTGTATATGGTGCATCACTAGTTTTTAGTACCCAATTCACAAAGGCAGAGCACCAAGCTGTTTCATCTTTCAACTTGCTGCCATTAAAGCCTATTTCATCAAAATATTTTAAAATTTCCAGATTATCATTTTGACCTACAATCTCTTTTACACCATATTCCTTAAAGGCGATTTCTACATGTTTTTTCATAATTCATTGTCTTTTTACATCCCAAAAGCAAACATTTATTTAAACAAATATTTGCTTATCAAGTATGATTGCTTCAATTTATTGTAATTTCTAACTACAAGTTTCATCAGCATTTATGTGCTTCTATTTACTAAGCCGTTTTGGTGTCTATAGTACTTAAGAATTTTTTAAATAATTGTATCAATGCATTTCGTATCGCTTTCAACACCTTTGTTAGTGCATCAAAATTTTCTACTTCCTGCTTTGTTTTTATGGCTATAGCATTACTGAAAATTGAAATTCCGTCACTTACAATAAGTAAATCCATAACTATAGTTACAAACCATTTAAAGTTGTAATTAAGTCCTTTACTCATTAAGGCTAAAGCCATTGGAATTAGGAGAACCGCAAGTTTTGAAACAAAACCAAGCGCCAATATTTTAAAACTGAATGCTTTTTTTAAAACAATTGTTTTTACTACTCCTAAAATGGTATCAATAACCATTAAGTAGAAGAGTACTTTTACAATTTCAATATCCATTTCTAAATACATAAAAACCCCATACAACAGTAATTTTAATTCGTTTGAATACACTACTAGTTTATCTTTCATTTGGGTTGTTATTAGTTATTATTAGTCGTCTACTATAGATTTTTGAGCATGATTAAAGTCTATTACTCCTAATAGGTTTGTAAATCGTTGCCCAAAAACAGAAAGGGTTTCATCTCTTTCATTTTCTCCAAGGTTATCACTAATAGTTTCTTGTACTACTCCAAATTTATGTTTAGAATTTGATGCAATAAAATTGTCATTTAACAATTCTCCAGCAACTATATTTCCGCTTATATCAATACTTAAACTTAACCGTCTTAGGTAGTTAATAAATCCTTTCCATTTTACAATTCGGTAACAGAAACTAATAGGATAAATTCCTAAAGCTGCTATGGAAGCAAATAAAAAGAGTATCCATTCTGCATAATGCTTTTTTGAGATCAATAGTGTTAACAACAACACAATTGCCATTGGTAGCATGACCAATGTGGTTATTAAAAGCCATAGCAATGCCATGACTGTGAAAATAAATTTTACAGTTTTCATTATATTATTTGTTTTAATCCCACCTGTGGGTTTAATTCCTCGAGACTTACCTCGAATGGAAAATATTATTGTTAATTCATACCTCGTGTGCTTACTCCTAGTATATTTATTTTTTGATGTAAGAATAACTACACTCGATGTATTGTGCTTATGTAGAAATGGCTAATTCAAATAAATTTTAACCGAGTGTAGTATGTCTAAAAAAGAATAAAAATTATTTTAGATTTCCTTTTAACTTTTCAACGAAATACGTTCTGACTGACTTGTCCTGCATGTCATTAAGCTCTAAGGCGTCAACATATCCCTGATAAGCTGCTCCTTCAGCAGCTGTTTTTCCTGAAGCTTCTAATTGCGCTTTAGTAGGGACATGTGTGTTTAACCACGTAAATTCCGTATCATTTGCTATTGAACTATATAAATCAGTTGTTCCGTATGTTTTGTATTCGGTAAAATCAGTTGAATATTTCCTAGATAAGCTGCGTAAGGCATCATAAGCTTTCTTCTTTCCAGTACTTATTTCATCATCTATAAAAAACCCTAAAATAACTAGTATACTTCCCATTGTGGTAGAAGCTCTAGCCATGACATTACTTCTTCGACTATGCCCTACTTCTAAAATTTGTCTATTGGTTTTGTAGATTTTAAATTTCGTTTTAGTATTTTCAACTGCAACATCTAAAGTTCCATCTTCAAAATAGTATTGCCATTTTTTCTCTTGAGAATACATTCCTCTTTCAGTAGGGTTAAAAGCCATATCTGAACTATGGTATTCATAGGTCTCTGTTATCTTAATTACAGCTTTTTTCACACTATCTTTTTCATAAAAATAAGTAGTTTCTTTTATAAGCCCGTCATTAGTTAAACTCACCTCTGCGTCCAAACGTATTCCAGAAGCTAGTTCTGTTTTATAGTTAATCGCTGTAAGATCTTTACTTTTAACACTATCAACACAAAGTGAACGCAACAAATGTTTTTTAGCATTTTTCACATACCCATTTACTATTGCTGTTAAAGCGGTTGTGTCAGTATTAACATTAGGTGTAACAATTAATTTATCTTTCTCTATTTTTAATCTATCTAGTTTAATATCAGCTGTCTTTAAAAGAATTATTAACTCTTCTAAAATGATATCTCCTTTATCATATATTATATTTTCCATATTGCTATTTTTAGATATTATCTGCTATTTTAAAAATCAAAACCTCTGCTTTATGTAACTCAGCAGTACGGAATAGAGAGTCATTAAATATCAGTTTGAAATTATGAGACCCAGGAGTAACATTTGTAATACCAAAAAGTGTTCTTTTATGTCGTTGCTCCAATTTATCATCAACAAACTCTTCATTTATTACATCTAACTCCAAAAGATCGTTCAAAAACATTTTAGCTACAAAATTTGAAAATGTAGAATCTGACGAAGCACTTATAGTACACATAAAAGCATACTGACCACCTCTTGCGAATGTCAAATCTTGATCTAAATAATTTGTAGGTATTGACACCAACCCATTAAAATCAAAGTCTGAAGTACTATACTCTTCTCTTTTGAATGTTAGAAAATTTAAAACATCTAGGGTTTTAACAAAGGTTTTATTTCCTGTATGATCCGTTCCATAAAAAGAATCGCTACTTGGAGTTTCAACATCTCCAACTAACTCTAAATTTCCTACAGTATCCGTAATAGATTTTGCTTGCGCAGTTTTATCACGTTTTGCATTATTTAAGTCTTGAGCGGTTCCAGTATATCCTCCTTTATCAAGTTTGTCGTTTTGTAATGCAGTAATATTTGTTTGTGACGCTAATATTTCATTAAATAAGTCCTGAGCAGTACCCGTATACCCACCTGCTGCCAATTTCTCAGCTAGTGATGTAGCAACATTAGCCGCAAAATTAACATCATCACCCAATGCATTGGAAAGTTCGTTTAATGTATCTAAGACTGCTGGTGAATTATCAATTAATGCCGATAATTTTGATGCTACAAAATCTTCAATAGCTTTTACACTTGCAATTTTATCTGTAGCTCCAGAATTTGTAATCATGTCCTGAACCATATCCGCAACACCTTCCAAGTCTGACAACTGTAAATTTTGCCATGACGTTCTTCCAGTTGCATCAGTACATTGTAAATACTTCCCAGCAGCTTCTATCCCGCTAGTCTGAAATAAAATACCATCATCAATTGTTATTCTTGATTTTTGAGCAGGCCCTACAATATCTATTCGTTTATTTGCATTTACTTGAAAAAGCTCAGTTTGAAACTCTGCTGTTGTATTATCAACGGTAAAATTAGTTCCATCTGCAATTACAAATTCTTTTAAAGCCTTAAAAATCAAACTTCCATTTTGATTTGCACCGTCTAGAATTCTTCTTTCTTTGATTGTTCCGTCTGAATTATAAATTGTCTTTAAACTTAATATTAAGTTATATAAACTTTGTGAAGTACCTGCATACCCTCCTGTTTCGGTTTTATTGTCTAATAAATCTTGTAAGTCTGTAATAAAACTTACTGGCATTTCATTAGGCAAATGGTATTTTGGTATTATAACACTTTGTCCTCCTACAAATAAAAAGGTGATATTTCCTTCGTCATCTGTAGTAACACTATCAATAATTTCTCCATCATTTTTATGAACTAAACTATCGAATACATCGATAAACTCTGTTTGTGTAGGCTTATCTCCTGTTTGAAAATAGGATTTTAAAGCCTGTATTGTTCTTATTGCCATATTGTATATGTTTTTTATAAGCCTTCTGAAATAAAATATTCAGAAGGCGATAAATAATTTTTGCTTTTTTATAAAGCTTATTAATTAAGGGGTAGTTTGTTCAATCTCAGCTTTGTTGTGTGCTACAATACCTCCTATTACATAATTGTCTATAGTTTCAACATCTAAGGTCGCTACTTCTAAAGACTCTTTAATAAATTGAATGGTGTCAATAGCTTTTGCCAATCCTTTTTTATCAATTAAGCTCATTGAGTCTTTCACCTCTTTTACTGGTAACCAACTTACTTGTTTTCCATTTGAACTTACTAGTAATGGGTGTTCTCCAGTTACTTTAATAAACGTACCATCTTCTTTAGTAATTTGGTAATAATTTGGTGCTGCATGCGTTCGTTTAGCTACTACAGTAACTTCTGATTTTATAGCTTCACCTAGGTTCCCACTCCAATCAAAATAGTTTCCGTTAGACTCATCTATTCTATTTGGAAAATCAAAACCTACAAGTTTATCACCTACTTGAATGTTTTTTAGTTTCTTAGATCTACCAGAGGCTAAAGACACATATGATTCTACATCAAAACATTTAGGTCCTTCAGATTCAATAAGCCCATCATTAATAGTATAATTTATAGCTAATACTTCATTATTATTTTCATTCTGTGCTAAAGCAATTTTTGATGAAACAGTGTATGTTGTATCATTATTTGCACCAGTAGATGATGGTTTATTTAGTATCAATTTTACTTGGAATAATTTATACCCTTGACTATCTAAACCTACAGAAAAAAGAACAGGTTGGGATAACATTGGTATTGAGATAGTGTTTGTTTCAGTATAAACAGTTATTGATCCCGAACCATTAAATAACGTAGGTGAAATTAAATGTGCCGCTGTCAATTCTACTTGCTGACTTGGATTTCCTTGTACTGCAACATTAAATGTTCTGGTAACAGTAGTAGCCGTTTCTGTTAGAACAGGAGATAACCCTATACTAATACTAGGTTCTTGTGATGCACTCACTTCATACGTTTTTGTAGCTACTCCTCCATCTTCATCAGTAGCAGTGAATCTAATTTTATCCCCTATAAGGAATACTTTACTTATTTTAAATTGATAGTACTTAATTCCAGTATCTGGTTGAAAAACCAACCATTCAGGAGTCTGAATTACTGCTGTTTCAGAACCATCTAAGTGTACTTTTGCACAAGTAACACTAGCCACAGAACTAAAGATATCTCCATCAGGATCAGAAACCCCAACCCTTAATATAAATTTATCTTCTGCAACTTTTGCTGCTACCTGAGTTTCAGTAAGAACATCTATACTTGTATTGCCTGTTATATTTATATCATTTAGAAAATCATAAACACTTTCAAATACAGGTGGTTGATTACTATTTTGAATATTAATTACACTTTCAGCAAAATATTCAGTTTCTACTCCATTCCCATCAGTATAAATTCCTTTTATCTTAATAGTATAAATCCCAGGATATAACTCTCCTGTTACACTTGCTTTTAACGGATCTGTATTTTGTGTTATTACAGGTGTAGATACTGGTGTTGTTACTGGTGCTATTATTTCCCAAGTAAAAGATGATAAGTTACTTGCAGTTGCAATTACATTTATAGATGCTGCAGTTGCATCATAACTAGTTTCACCAGAGCTTAATATTCTTAAAACACTATGCTCTATATCAATAGTTGGTGCATCTAAACCAACATAGATAATATAACTAACATAAGAAACTGGTGTGCTTAAATCTAAAATTGTATTACTACCTACACCTGGAGTACCATCTGAATTTGGAGTACCATTTAAGTTTGGTATTGTTAATGTATTTCCATTTGCTGGGCCTGCATTAACCGGATTACAATAAACCCATCCAGCTGGAACAGGTGAATTTACATCATGCCATAAAGCAATTAACCCAACTGGAATACTATTATAAGCATTTCCTTTACTTACTTTACCGTTAACATCTACAACTAAAGGAGTTGTTTGAGTTGAAGTACTGTTTTCTGCAAATTCAGAAAACTCAATTTTTCCAGAAATTATGGTATTATCCCAGTCTCTTTGATAGTTTACATGTAATGCCGTTTCTCCATCTTTTTTCTCATCTGCCAAAGCCCTACCTAATGTTCCTAATTCAGTTGAATATCCTAACTTTAAAAATTTAGCCCTTAAATTTGCGAATTCAGTCTCTAAGGTATCTAAGTTAGATAGTTTATTTCCATCTAAATGCAGATCCCCTTCCATAGGTTTACTCCCATCAATAGGTAAGAAACCAACAGTTTCAAAATCAGTTAATTCATAGTAATCATATAAAATAGCATTTGGTTCAGTGTCCTGAATATTTGGACCAGATTCCTCATCATCAAATTCTTCTTGTGTAATATATACTGCAGTATAATCTGTATATACTTGATTATAATTACCGTCACCAAATCGTAAAGCTGTTTCAGTTACTATAGTTCTTATATACCCAGTACGACTACCTCCTTCAGCTATAGCATATAAAGTGCCTTTAATAACCAACCAACCTTTTGTAGTACTCGTAGGTTGAGAAATTTCATAATTTTGGTCATTATTAATCCCAATATGTTGCTTTAACATACTGTAGAGTTCATCTCTATAGGCTGCTTGTAATCTTTTAAGCGTTTCTTGCTCTAACGGAAACCCTCCGTTTGTAGTAAAATTTATTTCTTTCATGGTTTTATTATTGAAGAATGAAAATGTTTATTTTGTTTTTTTTCTAATTGTTTGCCAATGGTTCTTGTTCACAGTCACATTGGTCTGTTGATGACGTTTCTGGTGATTCACTAGTATTATACTTATAGGTTTCATAAGTTTTCCCTGCCAATTTGTAGAAATTAACCACTTTATGAAACTTTGGTGTTTTTACTTCAACCCCCCCAGCTATTTTTTTTCTCTGATCTGAATGAGGTTCAAAATAAATTTCATTAGTAATTTTTTGTAATGCTGCTTTTTCTAAAACACCTATTACCCCATCATTATTTAAATCAAAGTTGATATTTAATGATTCCGGAATCATGATTCTGAAATTAGCATAAGCAACCTTTGTATAATCCTCCGTTGTTGCCAAATACGTATTGTATATTGGGTACGTCACATTGGAATAGCACTGGTTTTCACAAACCAACTCGTGGTGTGTAAATAATTCTATCGGGTCTAAAAATCCTTGTTCATCTAATATTATATCTCCAGTGATATCGTTATACGTAGGGGTGTTAAAGTGTCCTACAGGATCGTGCAAATAATATTCCTCATGCTTGTGTACATATTTTAACTTCGGCTGTAGAGTTTCATCTATGTAAATAAGCTTATGAGATTGCTTTTTTTCTGTAGTATAGTTAGGATTATAAACTACTTCTGGATTAAAAGTTTCATTCAACACCTTTTCAAGGTATATCACCTGCCCTGTATGTTGCATCTTATACAAAGTATCTTCATACAACCATTTTAACGGTTCTAATAAGGTGTTTAACCATACAATATGTATTTGCTTTCTTACTATGGGAGGCAACATCCAAAGCAACTTTTTTCCCCAGTTGATTGTTATATATTTTTTCATCTTTTATTAGGGTTTTAAAATACGTTTTGGTTGTTTCTATAGAATGTATACGGCAAGTACTTTATTGTTAGATTTAGTTTTTCTAAATTGAAATATCCAGCGTTAGGAATGTAAAATTCCTCATTTATAGGGCTAGTATTGGTTGTACTAATTTCATCTAACGAATGTGCTCCGGCTCTAAATTCTTTAAATACAGGGATATTTACTCCGTTTGCTTTTTGTACAGCATCTATTAAGAAGGTTTTTACTAATGCTCCATTGAACTCAATATTTTTCAAGTAATTTTTAATAGCGTCTTCTACTGGCTTTGTCTCTCCATCTGCTATTAACAAACCATTATTCTCATCTACCACATCTGTGTCAGTATTTACGTAAATAATTAACGGATCTACATATACTTCTAACTCTAAGCTTAACAAGTCTCCAGGTATAGACGTTACTTGTACTTGATTACCTGCATCTTTTATACGCTTGATAAACTCTTTAAGTTTGTCTTGTTCGGTTGCTGTTAATGGACCAATATTTTCACCATCATCTTTTGCTACTTTCATAAACACAACCCCTACTTGATTATGAAAATAATCTGAAAGCACTTGATTTTGAGCTTCTTCAAGTGTATTTTGTGTTGCTCCTTGCAAGGACAAAGTTCCGTCTTGATCAATAATGGTATCTAAATCTACTTCGCTCACAGCACAGTATTTTACGATTCTTGCTTCTTCAATTTCTTGGTCATTTAACCCTATAGTATCGAATTTGAAAAACCCATCTTCAAAAAACAATTCTCTTCCATGTAAAAAACTTAATGCTTGTGCTTTATACCATTCTAAGGTATGTGGTCTTGAAATCAACGCGTTACGTTCTACGATTTGTTCATGCGCCCAGATAGCTGTAGCAACTATATAAGTCCATAGTCTCCAAACAGCAGATTTTGATTCATTTGTTAGCCCTTCTAAAGATGCCTGTCTTCCTTTTTCTAGGATTATTTCATTTTGTATTTCAGCAATTGTACGTGCCATATTTTAATTTTTTAATATAGTTTACCCTGTAAGCAATAGATATATTGCTTATTTATAGCGGTTTATGTTTTTATGTTTATAACTACTGATTTGTAGTTTCTTTTTAGAAGACTCTAAAAATTATGTAATGATAAAATCATCTTCAAGAGTCATGTAATCTATACCACAAAGATTGGCTAGTAATAATTCCTCTTCTGTAGCTCCTGTAGCTGGAAGTATGCTGTTTGAACTATAATAGGCTTGAATATCTTTTTTGAAAGCTTCTCTCCCTACTTTTAAGTCTTCATATACAGAGATGTCTTCTGTTAGGTCATATTGTTCATTATCTTCTAATATGTCAAATACCGTTTCTATGCTTCCATATTCTTGTAAGGAAATATCTAAGATATTTTGGTTTTCTTGTGGTCTAATAGTTTCCATCAATTTTAATGTTTTGTAAGTTGTTTACATCTAATGTTTTTACATAAAAGTTATCATACAACAATTGTTTATCTATTTCATTTTCTAATCGAAGTCTGGATGTAACATCTGGACTATTGATATATTGTGAGATTCCTACTCCTAAAATCGGAAACTCTTTAAAACTTCCTTTTCTACTTAAGAGTATGTGTTCTATATTTTGCTGATCCGCATAATTAATTGCAAAATCTCCGTTTGCAATCAACAAATCATCATCTATGATATGATCGTTCATAGTTTTTGTTTTTAATTAATAATAAGTGTGTGTGTAATGTACTTTGAAAGCATACCAAACAGCAGGACTAGTACGTTGTGTTTGATACTGTAAAAATAAGTGATTAACACCCCTTCGCCAAGTAATTACGACCTGCTAATCAGTAGTTTCAGTAAGTTACAATTAAGAAGCTTCTTTTTGTAACAATGCTAATAGTACTTCTAATTTAGCTACTCCCATGTGTTCTAAAGCACAACCTTGGTTGCATTTTTTTAACTCTTCTTTTAAATTTATTAATTGCTCTTGTTCTTCTGGTGTCATATTTCTTATTTTGCGATTACTAATGTTGTTATTTGTGTGCTATTATTATTTGCGCCATCAATTACTTGATATACTAAATCACCTTGTAAGTTTGTGAAAACATGTTTTCCTGAAGTACTTGGAATTCCTTCATATAAAAATCCGTACTTATTTTTGTTTGCATTTAACCCCGTAGTATCAATATTTATATTATTGGTATAAAAATCACCACTGTGTTTTACTGCAGTTAAAAACATGATACTATCTGACACTCTTAAATATTGTCCTCTACTAAACACAAATAAGCATTTATTAGTTTGAACATTACTAAAAAACATTCTGTCAACTCGTTTACCACCAATCATAGTGTTTCTCATACGACATGCATCATCAAAATTTACATCAATATACGTTACCCCAAAGGCAGTTGCATTTGATGGCATACCACCTATAGTTACAAACTTTACATCACCGTTATTGTTTAACTTACCGGTAGTTAGTACATGTAAGTTTTCAATTTTTCCTTTATTATTTAAAATGATGCTATCAATAGCAGTAATTCTAGACAAACCATTAGTTCTATTTTCTGACGATGAAAACACTTTACAGCCTGTACTAAAAGTTGAATAGGAAATTCCATCAGTAATACTCACCTCAATTCTATTGGTTGTTGAATATTGGCTATTGTTATTTAGAAACACCGTGTTTTCTAAATTATGAGCTATAAATGCATCTAGATTTTCAACTACATTTAATTTCGTTTCAATTAACATCGGTTTTGTAGTAGCGGTAGCTGTTTTTTCGTTTTCAGAAACAATTCCTATTTCAGGTTGAACAAATGGGATAATAAATAAATCTTTACCATTATCAACCGCAGAAGCTATTACTGTTTGTTTATATACATCGTCATTATCCACTTCCATTCTTCCTCCATAAGCAATGTGTCCTGGACTAGAAGTACCTGCTAAAAATATATTCGTAGACGTACCTAGCTTACTAAAATCCTGGTAGAATTTTTTTTCTTCAATATATGGCAACACATATTTATGTGTGTCGGTAATATTAATATTAGCTGCTGTTATACCGTTATTACTTCCTAACTTATATACATCATCCGTAGATGAGTTTGCTAGCAAATAGTTTTGCCAATCAGCATCAGTCATTTTATAACGTCTATAACGTTGTACGCGCCAATCCTTATTTATATCTATTTTTTTATTAGCAGAAATACGTCTGGTAATTAACCCCATTCTTTCCCCTAATACTACTCCATCTTCATTTTTAATTTGAGTGTCTGTGAAATCATAGGTAAGTAACTCTCCCAAATGCGTAATACTTTCTGCTTGCGTAGAAAATTCCGCTTCAGAAATTGCAGTTACTACAATTTTCTCTGTTGGAACTGCAGGATTCTCTTCGGCGGTCATTTGCATATACGCCTCTCCATTATGCACTATGGTATTGATTACACCACCTGCCTGCATCATTATTTTTGAATTCGAATCAATAACAGTTGCATCTTTAGTAATTGACGTATAACGAGGTAATGAATATTTAAAGGTAGCTCCTATAATCGTTTGTAACCCATTAGCGAATTTTAAATAAGAACCTGCATAGTATGCATTTACAGTAGTAGTATCGCCAACTTGTACAGCTCCTGAGTAATCTGTAGGAAGAGTCGTTACAATAACTTCAGACCCATGTTTTATATCTAACAAAGGTGGATCATAAAATCCATACCCCGTAACGACACCTGTATTTGTTATTATTTTTTCAATATTAGACGTGTTTGTCCCTTCAATATAGTACTTGGTTTGATAGCCTGATAAAATGTATTTTTGGCCTATTACCAGTTTCTTCTCATTTACTAAACTTTGTAAATCAGTATGAGTGAACTCTCTTTCTGAATTGGCAGCAAGATCATTCTCCGTTATCATACTGTCTATTAAATCGCAAAACTGCTCTTCTGTGGGCTTGTCTCCCGTTTCAAAGTAGGTTTTTAAAGTTGTTTTTGTTTGTTTCATCTATTATATTTTTATTATTTCTCAATGGTTAAACGGAACTTGATATTACTAACTTCTGTAAGAAAAAAGTATTCCAACATGCTCCTTTCTTTATTAAACCTTATTGTTGTAATTACACAATAACTTAGGCATATAGAAATGCCATATAAGCGTTCATCCTATTTCCGTAGAATGGGGTTATTTTATATTATTTGTTTGGTGTGTAGCCTAGTAATCGGCTGCTGGAATTGTTCTTAGAATAAACAATTTATTATGGTGTAAAAATACTACCCTAAAGCGATTTTAAAAAATAATTAACCTTGTAGAATCTGTAGTTTCAGTAGGTTGTAAAAACACAAAAGCTACCCATTGAGGTAGCTTTTTTATTAATTTCAGAACAAAATAGTATTCTATCCAGCAAACATTATTTCTGTGAAAAATAGTTTATTATCAAATTTTTCAATAGAAAACCAAACGTTAAACTCAATATTTGGGAAATCATTCTTGATTAAGTATTTACATTTTTCAGTATCATTATTTTCTTGTAAAATTTCTTCCCTAATTAGATCATTTTTTTCATCATCATCAATCATTTCTTCTAAAAAATATTGTGTTATTATGGAGTAATCACGGGATATTAAATCTTGAACATTATTAATGTTTTCGCCAGAAGAATTATATGGTAATTTAACTATTTTAGAAATACCTATTGTATCTTTTTCTTCTATCATTTTAGAAATGACTGATTTAAAATCATTAATTTCTTCTTTAGTAATACATTTTTTTTCAACTTCAATTTTAACATTATTATCTATAACAAAACTTTTTCGTTGTGTGTTAACATTTTCTTGTTCAATTTGATTTTTACAACTAATTAATACAAGTAAAAAAAACAAAATTATTTTACCTAGATGATTCGCCATTTTTAGAAGTTTTAATGTCTTTCTTGGTCAATTTGTAATTCGTATTAAAGCCAAGAGAGCCACCAGGAAGGTATCTCTCTTATTTTTTTAATAACTCTTTTTTCAATTTTCTAAAACAAACTTCTGCCACTTTTCTTTTGAAAAATTTAAAAATTCTTCCGGCCCATTTAGCATAAATGAGTCTGCTTCATATTTTCCGTAACCATACTCTTCAATTTCTTCAGAAGAGTTTATTTTTAATCTACGAAGACCTCTCAATTTGTATTTTGTATTATCTTCTATTAATACAAGTTTCATTTTAGAAGGTGATATATCTCCTTTACATGACATTGAGTATAAAAACGAAATTTCTTTATTTTCATCATTATCAAGATCTGTAATTTCAAAAGAATTATTAAGGTATTCAAGTGTGTAATCTACAGGACATTCTTTAATAAAATCATAAACAGAAATATGTCTTTTTAATTCATTATCCATTATATAGATGTCAAAAAATAATTGTTTTAAATAGCCTTCTTCTTGACTCTCAGATACGATAAATATTTTTTCTGAATTGTTATCCTTAAAAGTAGACCTGAAAATAATATTGTTTGATCTAGGGTTCAAATTTGATACATTTATATTTTTTTTAATATTACGAACGGTATCTACAACTTGGTTTTTTTCTGATTTTGTTACTTCATTATTACTTTTTTGTTCTTTATTTCTACATGATGTTAATGTGATACTAATGAGAAGAACTATGAGAATCTTTTTTAGCATTGGTGTCTATTTCGTTTAATTTATAATCGTTTTTAAATATTTTATATCCCTTAGGAACTCGTAAAGATATAATATCATTTTTTGGTAATTTTTTTCTAACAAAAAAAGCTACCCGTTACGATAGCTCTTTTGTCATTTACTTGATATAATATTTTTTTATCCTGCTCCTTGATATGATTTAATTTTAAAGGTTCCATCTTTTTTTATAATGAAAATAACTAGCCCCTCTTCATATGGATATTCATCTTCACCATCTATATGTACAAATTGACAATTTTTGGATACTTGATATTCATCTTCTTTTGTTATAAAACTAAGGTTGTTAAAATCACACCCTTTTTCTGTTAAATTATTAATTTGTTGTAATAATTCTTCATTTACTTTATCGTCTATAAAATAATTATTTAAACTTTTCTTATGAAAAACATCATTTGTAAAATTTTTCATAAACTGTTTTACATCTATTTTATTATTAGAAACCAATTTGTTTAAATCTTTAGTTTCCTCGATACTTTCAGTTTTATCAAGTTTTTTTTTAACAATTTCTTTTGTATGGTTTTTTTTGCAATTAAGAAAAACTATAGATAGTAATACAAATAATATTTTTTTCATTTTAGTGTGTTGAATTATACGATCCATCTGCTAAGATATCAATTTTAGGTAACTTCTTCTCACGAGATGAAGGATTATATTTTTGTGGTTTCATAATAGCATATTCTTTCCCTTTTAAAACGGTTCCTAATTTGATTTTTTGCAAGCCAGGAGTTTTTGATCCTTGATTTCCCCCTAAATACACATAACGCTTTTCATCTAATGTTTGACCAATTATAAATGCAGCATGCGAATAAGTGAAAACAATAACAGCACCTACAAAGGGATCACTTTCTTCACCTAAAATCCATCCATCAATTGCTTTGTTTTTTGCTTTACCTAATTTATTTCCTTTAGGAGCCCAATCAAAGGCATAGGTATTTAGCCCTGTATTTGTTTTCTTGTACCCCTTCGTTTCTTCAAAACACCAATTTATAAACGCTGCACACCAAGCATTTGTATATTTAAGTCCCTTTCCAGCTCCTGAGTTAAAGTATTCTGAAACTTTTTCTTTCAAAGGAGATTGGTTTTCTGTAAAATTATTATACAAGTTATACTCTTTTAATGCGTTCTTCATCCATGGAGCAATAAGGTGTATTTCGTCATAACCATCAGTTTTTTCATCGTCTGTAAAAACTAGCATAGCATTTTCAATGATAAACTCCTTACTATTGCATTTGTAACCGTCTGGAGTTGTTACTTCAATATAAAAGTATTTTCCTAAACTATGTTTTTGTTTTAATTTATCATTAAGGTTAAAATCTAGACTAATGGTTCCATCTTTTCCTATTTCTTTTTCAACTGATAAAATTTCTTCTGTAGCTTTTATTGGAAATTTAATTTCTGAAGTTCTGTTAATAACCACTTTTACTTTAGAACCTATAAAGTTTGATGACTCTATTATAGCATTTAAATTAGCGCCATAAGGCACAATATTCTTTTTTGTAATTTTTTTGTTTTCAAAAATAAAATAAGCATCAGTTATTTCCTGAGTGTCTAAAACTTGCAATCCGTTTTTCGGGAAAGTTCTGTCTTGGTTTTTTAATTCATAGCCATCAGTTCCTTTTACGGTAAAACGTAGTGGTTTAGTAATGCGTGCTTTGTCTATAGCAGTTAGTGTAAACTTTAAGTCCTTCACCTCACTAAATTCATTGGTTTTTATATTCTCAAATAATTGTATTAATTCCTTTCCACTCCAAACTTCTATGTACACTGTTTGCTTCACGTAATTATCAAGTTTCGCATATATATAAGCGTCTTCATTATACCCAGTACTTTCTTTTTCACTTCCACCTGCATTGGTAAAATAGGCTTCGGTAACGGTTGGGTGCACAATGGTAACTTTAGCTGGTGCATCTTTACCATAGATAGAGTTTGGCATGTATGCACTAATGGTATAGGTGCCTTCCTTAGCTTTTTCTAATTCTACAGGAGTAAATTTAACTCCTTTGTAGTCTTTTTTAATAGCTGTTTCTTTATTATAAGCCGTCTTCCAACTTACCGATTTTTTATCATCATCCGTAGCCTTAAATTTAAAGCCAGTAGCTTTAAGGGTTAAGTTTTGGTTAGGCTTATTAAATAGCAATACAGAAGGATTGGCTTGTATAGTAGTTACAAAGTTTCCTGCAACTAAAAATGGTACTGTTTCAACATTTTTGCTTCCTGAAGCACTCGCAACAATTTTATAAAACCCTTCTTTGTCAAATTGATGTACTATCTTGGTTTTTGCATCAAAACTAGTGAGGTCACAACTTTCATACTTCCCTTTTTTGGTAGTACCATAATGTAACTGCCATCTAATATCTTTAATATCAGTTTCAGTTCCATTAATATTTGCTACTATTTCAAAGTCATGTTTTTTAGTGTTAAATTGTATTGATGGATCTTTAAAAGGTGTTTTTATACTCGCTATTTTCGGAGTGGTAATTTCAAATGCTACATAGGATTTTCTATTTCCTTTGTAAGTAATAACACATGTTTCTTCAACTTCTTTTTTGGATTCAACCAGTTTTTCGCTCATAGAAGTGACTCCTGCTTTATACAAATCATTAGAAGCACTTTTCATACTACCACCGTATGCTTCAACAAAATACTTCCCTGGTATTGTAAATTCTTTAAGTAGTACAGTCCCTTTATCTATGTGTGTTTCAAAAATCTCCCAATTTTTAGCCCCTTCTTTTAGTATGGATATTGCCCAGTTAATTTTATCAGATGATTTTAATTTGTTAACATATAAATCTATCGCCTCAAAACGCATTGACGTATTTGGTGTAAAGGCTTTTCCTTTTTGGTTTACAGAAATCCTTCTTACTCCTTGTCCAACAGTATCTTCAGGGTTTTTTATTTTTTTATAAATGTCTTTAGTTCCTATTTTATAATCATATACTTTCTTTCCTGTTGCAGCATAAACGTCCAATTTTTTCCATATTTGGGTAGATACTACATAAAGCTCAGGCACTTCCAAAGCCAAGTCTAATACAGAAAATAAATCGTCGTACTCATTAAATAAGGTGTAAAACTCTTCATCGTTTGTAGCACTATCAAGTTTAGATTGAATTAATTTCCAATGCCCTTGTACTTTCTTGTCCTTTATTTCAGGCAAAACATCATTAGTGATTTTTTTGGACATAGTCCCTTTAAGGTTTTTCCAGTTGTAAATTTCTTTTGACTGTAAATGTATTTTTTTAACCTTTTCAAACATTTCCGTTGTCCCTTGCATTAAACGTTCAACGCCTACATTGCCTCCTATTATATTCTTAAATGCGTCAAAAAGCACTTTGTGTTTTTTCAAACTCTCATCTAAAGGCAAAGTTTTTAAATCATGTAGAATTTCTTTTCTACTAACACCTTCAGGTAGTTCGAATACATGATCAATAATACCTTTAATTGCTTTAATTGCTGTGGCACGATCTAACTGCTCAATTTCAGTAGTTTTTGTGCCTGTGCTTGATGATGGAACACCTGAACCTCCAGAATCCGAAGAAGTAGTGCTTGCTGTAGTAATGCCTTTAGCAGCGCCTCCTTCGGCTGAGGTAGTAGTGTTTGTAGTTCCTCCAGAAACCGAAGAAGTAGTACTAGTGGTAGCTTCAGAAGCTGTATTTGCTCCTGTTGAGGTGCCTCCACCAGCGCCTCCTCCGGCTGAAGTTGTTCCTGGTGTACCTGCTGTAGCCGAAGAAGTAGTGTTTCCAGATGTGGTAGCGCTTGTAGCCGTCGCTCCTGTAGTACCTGTAACGCCTCCTTCGGTAGCGGTAGTTTGTGTAGTACTGCTAATTGCATCAGCAGTAGAATTATCTTGGGTTGGATTTAGTTTTTTTGAAGCTAAAGCCAATTGTTTTATGACATTGTTTGCCAACTTATCAGGAGTAGCATCCGTTGAAGTTGATTTAATAACAATGTTTATATCATGTATAGTTTCGTTGCTCATGCTGTCGTGTTTTAAAGGGTGTAAAAGTAGTTCCAGACAATGGTAATTTAAAATTTTAAACCCCTACAATTCAGTAGTTTCAGCAAGTCAAACTACTTACTGAAACTACTGAAAACGCCCGTCATAATTTTATTTTTTTCTATTCTTCTTAGCTACTTTTACACCCTAATACAACCACAAATTGTATTACAGCGTAATTAATAATAGTGATTACACTAGGCGTATCCGCCAATTTCAACACAAATACAACTTATCATTTTTAAACGCATTTACCCTTACTAAATCATATGGGAATTGTAAAACAAATATGTACTAACACTAAAAAACAATTATATATATGAGCAAGAAAAAAGATATAGGAGAAACACCACCTATGCCAGATGCAGATGCTTTAAAAGCAACCAAAAAACAAGCAGCTAATGGAAATATTATAGTAGGAAAACTTAATGTTATCTATGGTGATACAGTAGCTAAAGGCGAGGATGTTGCTGCAGTAGTTAAAAAAGAACAATCCGACTCAGGCCACTCATCATAACCCTTATTTAAAACATTATGAAAAAAACAATAGACCTACAAAAACTAAAAAAGAAACACGGATCGGTGCTAAAGTTTACCTCTGATGATGGAAGCATTACTACCTATTGCAAACAACCTAGTTTTGAGACTTATATCAGCTACCAGAAAAAATATGACGACGATGCTTATGCAGCTGTTCTGTTTTTATTTAAGGCTTGTGTGCTGACTAAAGAAACCTATGAGGACACTTTTATGTTGGCCGCAGGTAATGCTTTAGTTGCTGCTATAAATAAAGCAAAAGAATTTAGCATTGATGCCACCCCTAATACCGATGAATTTAAAAAATCAGCAGCAATAATTAGGCATGCATTTCATGTAGATCCGTATTCCTTAGCAATAGATACATTTTATAAATTATTAGAAGAAGCCTTGTGGTTACAAAAACACCACAGCAAAAGATTAGAGAGCGTTTACTTAAACGCATTTAGCAAAACATTATCCAATTAAACATACATAATTATGGCATTTAACATTAACGCAAACGATATTTTAGGGGCAGGAAGTTCCCTTACCGGAGCTGCTACTGATTTTAGTCAGTTAGCTACACAAGATTTTATTGTAGATCAAGCAGGTGGAGGCGATTTTAACCTTCCTGTATTTGCTCCATTAATTTTTGAACCTTTAATAAAAAACGGATTAAACCTCCCTCTGTTGCGTATTGACGCAGTTACCATATCCTTAAACCGATCAAAAAACATTGTAAAGGAAAGTGTGGAAGGAAAGGATATTTCAATTAAAGAACATATCTCTAATGGTGATTTTAGTATTTCTATTGACGGTATGATTGCTGGTGAAGGAGCTGAATATCCAAAATCAAAACTATTTCTATTAAAACAATTTTTAAACGCACCATACTCCTTAAAAGTAACGCATGCAATTTTAAACCGTTTTGGAATTTATGAATTGGTTATTGATTCCTACTCCATCCCATCAATTGATGGAGTAAAAAATATTCAGAAATTTTCAGCTAGTGCTACCTCTGATGAAACTGTTGAACTAATAATTAAAAACAATGCTTAATCTAAATGCTAAAATAATAGTTTACGAAACCGATAAACTGAAGCCTACCGATACAAAGTATGAGTTTAGGCATGTAAAAAACGTAGAAATAAATTCGTCCTATAAAACCCTTACGGATACGGCAACTATTACCATGCCTAAAAAAGTATTCACCAATTTTGAGGGCTACAACTTTGGTCAGTTTGCTAAAAAACCAGAAGACAGTAAGGAAAAAACGATACATGATTTCTTTAAGCTAGAAAGTTTTGTAGAAATTTTCTTAGGCTATAATGGCGATTATAAACCTGCCTTTACAGGATACATTACTTCTGTAAAAGGAGACTCTCCTGTGACTATAGAATGTCAGGACGCTATGTACGCCTGTAAAAAGATGAAAGCCGTAGAAGATAATGATCTTAATGACTCCGAAGATGAATGTAATATTATTTCACAAAATCCTACAACAACTGTTGAAAAGTTTAACCCTAAAACCTACTTTGAAAAGCGTTTAAAGGATTTAGGATTTCCATTTAAAATAGATGCACTTGATGAGGAACTAGGTGACATACTTGTTAAAAGAAATCAAAGTGTATGTCAGGTTTTTGAAGGCTTAAAAGAAAAGGGCATCCAAACTTACTTTAAAACAGAAAAAGACGGACCTATACTTACTATAACCAATAATCCGCAGCAATATGATGCTGAGGAGTTAAGTGAATTTACCGACAGGAATTTTATTGAAACAGCGCAATCAAACCCGATAGTAAAAAAATTAATTGGTAAAGGATTTGCTGCTTTAAAAAACCAACTAAATGATATTGCTAGTGCTTTTACAAGTGACTTATTTTTAGGGAAAGCGCGCTTTAAATTTCATCATAACATTATTTCTGATGATTTAAAAGTAGTTGAAGAAGCTGTAAAAAACACTCGCTTTAGAGTAGAAAAATTTTTTGGGAATTCAAACACTTCAATTAATACTGAAGTTGGCGATCGTAACGGGCAATTAGTAAGCACACAACAATTACATGATAGTAATGAAATGTTACCTAATGACAAAGAGGCTTTTAAAAATAAGGTAGCAGAAATAACTTCGGAATTAACACAATATGCTAGCAAACGTGCTATTGAAAATAGGCCTAATGGTTTAGAAGGTTCGTTTACCACTTTTGGTGAACCATTTGTACGTCCTACTGATAAAGTAGTTTTAGAAAATGCTGAGGACAAAGAAAAAAACGGAACTTTTCAAGTTACAAAAGTCATTCGTACTTACGGAGACGGCGGTTACCGACAAAAAATACATTTAGGTAGAATAGTTAAAGAAAAATAACATGGGAAATATAACAAGCTTAATAAAAGACATTGCCAGTAAGGACTTGGTTGTTCAAACCTGTGCGGCAAAAGTAATTAAGGTAAATACTGAAGAAAATTCATTGCATAGCCCAAAAGATGCATACACGGTAAACGTGATGCGTGCAGATGGCGCTATATTGAAAAACGTACGCTTAAAAGCATCCATACAGGATAAAGAAGAAGGAATTATTGCAGTTCCTAAAGAGAAATCTTGGGTACTTGTTTCTGTAATTGACGGAATAGAAACTAGGGCTTTTGTAAGCCAATGTTCGGAAGTAGAACGTACTTTCGTGCGCCTTAAAAATGATGACAAACAGTTTTTAGAAATTGATACTACTGCAGATAAATTAGCAGTCACCTTTAAGGCTACTGCGGATGGTGAAAGTGAGACTCCGGAATACAACGCTATTGCTACAATAGAAATGAATAGTTTGGGATCGGACACTACAGCAGAAACCGCTAAACCAAACATCATTACTAGCTTTTATGATGGTGATGGTAAGGAAGTGTCTAAAAACACCTTTACAGGCACTACACAGGAAACAGTATTAAATACAGTAAGCGGTGACGATATTAAAGAACGTGTAAAACTAACACTGAACTCTGAAGAAACTACCTCAGCTGAATTAGTTTTTACAGATGCTGATGGCGCAGAAAAGCAAAAATTGACGTTTGATGAAACGCATACTGAAATTAGTTTAAATGCGGGAAATACTGTTTTTAATTTACAAGATGAGGAGTCAAAATTAACTATAACTGATGGTTATGAAGCGATAATTTCAAAAGACTTAGTTCATTTTAATAAAACAGGGGCATATGAAGCCACTATCACCACGGATAAAGTCAATTTTAATAAAGGTGGGATAACTTTTGAAATGTTTGAGGATAAATTTCTTATCAAAAATGATGATGCTAATTTATTATCTGAACTAGAAAAATTAATTGATCAAATAAAATTAATAACAGTTACAACTCCAGTAGGACCTTCAGGAGTACCAATTAATGCAAGTATGTTTGATCCGATAAAAGATCAATTAGGACTATTACTAAAATAAAAAACATAAAATTATGGGATTAAGCGCAAGTACATTAAAAACTCTAATAGCAGCCGCATTTGATGAAAATCAAGAAACAGAAAGCAGTGACGCCGCTATTGATAGGTTATCAACAGCATTAGCTGATGCAATTGTAACTCACATTCAGGATAATTTAGAAGTTACAGTACAAGGAACAGGAAACATGGGAGCACCTGTTATTTCTAAAAGCAAACCACTTGGTTCAATTTCTTAACTATCATAACAGTTAAAAAAGTCTTAATCATATATGATTAAGACTTTTTTAATATAATTTTCAAAAAATAAATAGAAAATATAATAATCTGACAAAAAATTACGTTAAAAACAAGGGATAATATTTTTAGCAACAATATTAACTAGTGAAACAGGGGATTTTACGCAATCAAATAACAGCCACGCTAATTTTAACTTTTTTAACAGGTAATATTAAGTACTTTTAGTAACTACTTAATATATAACCTCAATATAATATATTAAGCACCAAACTAACTTAACTTATGAAAGACCCAAAACTAACTAAAGAACCTACTGACTCATTAAAGCGATTTTTAACTATTAAGAAAAATGGAAACGCTATTGATTTAAGCGAATCATACAAAATGTACACTAATCAACTTACTAAGCTAGTATTTGAATCAGAAATTTATAAAGTAACTTTTAAAACCCTTAAAAAAAGCTACAACTTATTTTTAAGCGCCAATGAATTAATTTGTAACGATTGTATTGGCTACCTTAAAGAAAACCTGGGAGTAGAAATTTTTGGAGACGGATCCTTTTTTGAGGTAATCAGTTACACGCATGATTTTAAAATGATATTCGATACTGAAAATAGTACTTTTATTGATACCGATACCGTTCAAAATGGTGTAGTGTACTTTTATAAAGAATAACTACTGCTTCATACAACATAAAAAAGAGGTCGATTAAAAATATTTTTAGTCGACCTCTTTGTTATGAGTCGTATCCATTAATCAATACTCAAATACATCAGTTTATTTTTCACCTAAGCACTCTTTTGCTAATACATAAATGTCTTTAAAAGCTCTTAAAACTTCACACTCTCAGAAATATCAATAATTGAATATTGAGCCCCTTTTTTAGGTTTTGTTTAAAATACAACAGCCACTAATTAAAGTGGCTGTTGTGATAATTTATTTTTCTATTTTTATTTTATTAAGCTCTTTTAAACGCTCATAACTTATTCTGTATGGCTTAAATGGTACGCCAATTGAAGCTAAGGCCTTTTCTGCTTTTATATGTAAATTATTCATATACTCCGTATCTTCTATATCCCATAAAAAATTTCTGTTTTTTATCTCAAATTCTGAAAACTCTTGAGCTCGTTGATACAGTAATCCTAAAAATTCTATTTTGGGTAATACAATTTCTGAATCATATCCTTCTCTAGCATAATAATCATCTTCAGGCTCTAATTCATTTCTGTTTACGTATTTTAAAACTAATGTTTCTTTATCTGGAGAATTTATTTTATATGAAATATTTTCTTGACCACACGTTGTTATTTGTAATGGTTTACTCTCTACAATTTCTTGCATTTCAGGTAAAAACATATTGGTAAACACATCCCCAATAAATAATTGATTAATACAAAACGTTTGCTCTTCATATTTTATAATAATATTTCCTGCTTCATGTTTTTTAAAAAAAGCTAAGTCACTATCACCTAAAGAACCAGCTTCCAGTAAACTAACAAATCTATCTCCATTATCGATATCTATATTTATTTCTATTTCCATATTTATCTTTTAATATCTACTATTGCTTTTAACTCATTTTTACTAACTGAAATAATACCTTCCCCTTTATTCGGGTAAAACATTCCTATTACTTCTTTTTTTCCTTTATATTTTGACCCTATATACACTTCCATCCCACTACTTAATTTGACCAACTCCTCTTTCCTAGGGCGTGGGTATTGTGGCCCTTTATTTTTCTTAAGTATTGCCAATGCCTCATCTATATAATTAACTACATCATTTTGTGTAGTACCTGGAGGAAACATATCATTCGTTCCAGAAAGATATTTACTATTGTTAACATCAAAATGTTTCATGATATGCTTATCAATAGTATGTTCTATCTCTATATCATGAAAGTATCTATTCTCTTGATTAAAATACTTTGGTTTTAAACCTGTGTTTACACTTTGTTTTGTAAAATTATCAATATTTTTGGTAATTCTCTCAAAATTTTTGTGGTTTCCTGAAACTGCTACCCATAAACTTTCTAATTTTTCTGGTTTTCCATTGGCTACTCGTAACACTTTATCTAAACCAACAACATCATAACTAGCTTTTTCAACTAATTCTACAATTTTTTCATCCGTAGCCCCTGTTTGTTTTTCTATTGCTCTATAGGTTCTAATAAATTTTTCCTCACTTACAAAATAGGAAGCATCATCTTGTTTTTGATAGTTGCTTAATAGTTTTTTCTGCTGTTCTGTTACATCAATATCATCAACTTTATTTAGGATTTTATTATTTCTAGCTCCAGTTTCAACTCCCTTTTTATTTTTCTTGGAAGCTAACACTTCTGCCTTTTTTTTGCTTTTCTTTATTGCCTTTAACTCTTTTTTAGCAGCAGCATTCCCACTTCTTACTTTAGGATGAACCTCATCAAAAAACTTTTTATTTTTATTATAAATTTCTTCAAAAATCTTCTGTTTGGTTAGCTCATCAACACCGCCTAAGTTTTTTATCGTTTCTTCTAATACTTTAGGGTCAGACTTTCTTGCTGCTCCTATAATATTTTTTATAACATCTTTTATATTTGCTACTTTAGCTAAGGCCCCTATATCTATTAATACCCCTAAGACAGATACTACTACCCAAACTATAGATGGCTCGTCGTTAGATAGTTGCACATCATATACAGCTAATTTGTTTTTATATATATCTACTTCTTCATAGCTTAAATAAGCTCCAACTCCTAAATTTACTGCAGCCCCTAATATTGCAAGCGTACCTGTACCGTAAGTAAGTATACCAACTGCTATTGCCATAGCCCCAATTACTAAACCATGTAATACTTTATTAGCAATCTCAGCTTCCATTTTATCTTTAATAATTAAATCAAAAACAGACCCTTCTTGTATAGATAAATTAGTTAATACTTCAGCAATAATATTTTTAAACTCAAAAACAGTATCATCTTTTAAAAGGTATTCTTTAGATTTTATAATATTTTCTCTGTGTCTGTTAATTTCATTTTGAAGAAACTTTTTAAGTTCTTGAGCTGTTTCTATTTGAGATAACTTTTCAAAATTGAATCCTCTTTCTTTTGTTAATGGTATGTTTAACTTTAAAATTTCTTTTTTACCTGCTTGCTTATTTTCACTTAACTCTACATATTCTTTTGCTCTTTCCTTTTTTTCATGCTCAGCTAGATTATTCATATAATCTCTAGAATTTTTGACTTTTTGATAAGACTCTTTAGCGCTGGTACTTTTTATTTTTTTAAGGATATTCTTTACTGCCTTATCATTTTCAAGCGTCTTTTCTTCTTCATTTAAATAGCTTTCATAAGTCGTTAGACGGTTTAGCACATGACAATGCGCTTCATTTCGTATAACATTTATAAACTGCTTTGTAAGTTGTTCGTATTCTCCAATGTTTTTAAACCCATAATCTTTAACTAGTTTAGCTATATTATTAGATGAATTTGATAATATAACTAACCCAGCCCCAGCCAATTGAAGACTTGTACTTAATTTTAAATCGGTTCGATGCTGTAATAACTTTTCAAAAAGACATTCAGTTCCTTTTAATTTTTCAAAAGAATTTGTTTCTTCATATTGGGCAAAAGTCACTTCAGACTCTTGTTTTTTAATAGCTTTTAAAACTTCCTCTTTAGTTCTGTAAATACTAACTCCATCATAAACAAAAGAAAACTCTTTACCATCTATAAGTACGTATACTACATCTCCTTGTTTGGCGTATTCAAACTTGTTATAACTAAACTTGGCATCTTTGGGTATATCGCTTAAGTTATACTCCCCCGTATGATAGTCTGCTGTTAAATACCCTATTTTAGTAATTTTATCTAAATCTTTTACACTAGACTTATAAAAATTAGCACTGTTATAAGTAAAAGAATGTATAAATAAATCGTATTGCAATACATTTATATTCGTTGCTTGTACAGGCTTACCCGTTGGTATTAAATAACACCGTTTACTGTTTTCTTTTGCTAAAGCATATTTTTGAGCACCAATTTTATTTAAACCATCATAATTTGCTTTATGCTGTTGGTTCATTTTATTAATCTCCACTATTAAATCTTGCAGTTTATAGAGTTCACTGGAGTCTTCTAAATATAGAGTGTGGGTTTTACGAATCATAATAAGGAGTTTATTGGTAGTATGTTATTACAGTACTTCTACTGTTACTGGTTTTGGCTGTATGTGGTCAGAAAAAGAAGTTGTAATATTTAAACGTAAATCGTCCTCTTGCTCTATTTTGGCATCTCCTCCTAAATAGCAATTTTTAAATAGTACTTCCAAAGCTTTAAACTCGTCCATTTTTGAAGCTTGTAATACTGCTGAACGAATAGCGATAGAAGGTTTTTTAAAGTAAGCATATAACACCGTGTCATCATCGTCAGTTATGCTTAATTTCACTACTCTTTTATGTTTGTACTTCCATTGGTTTAGTTGCCCTTGGGTAATATTCCCATCTAAAACCGCTGCAATATTTGTTGTTGTATCTTTCATTGTGGTTTTTGTTAAATGTATCCTTCAACCTGCTCAGGATATTTATTAATTTATGTGTAGTATTATGAGAATAGGCTTTAGTGCTTTAAAACATTCTGACTCTCTAATACGTTGGTTTAAAATTTGTATGTCTATTCATTTTTCTTGATAAAAATGAACCAAAAAATCAAGTCTGTATATTAAGAAATCGCTTCGCATCATTCACTTTAAAAGCTACATGCTTAAATTTTCGATTTACTCACGGATTTTAATAATTCCAAATTTATGTGTTCGTGAACCTTTGGTTTGCAATTTCGTTTTTCCGTTCTTTATTTCTTAATACAGACATATTATGGAAAAACTGTACATTATTTATTGTACTTAATTAGTATAAAAAAAAGAGGCTGTTAGAAATACTATATATGATAGTTCTATACAGCCTCTTGTATATGGTTTTGTTAACGCGGACAAGCTGAAGAGGAAGTTAAATTGTGTTGCGGTACAAAAATATGTTCTCTAAACGCTGTTTTTGCTCACAGTATATAAAAGTGTTGCTCTTGTTGTCGGCTTATTTACAAAACCAAAGGGTATTTGGGGATTTCTATTTATAGCTTAAGGCTATTAGTTCCACTCAATGTGAGAACAGATAAAGTCAAAAGCAACATCAATTTTAGTATCACCTTGGCTAATTCCTCTACTGTTAGAGTTGAATTCACAGTTTCTTACTGTATGAGTAATAACGTTATCGCTATCATCTAAATAACTTACAATAATACTAAAAGGTGCTACGTCCTGTAAGCGTTGTCCGCTTGGTAAAGCAGCTAAAATCTTTTCTACTTCATAATTATACATGGTCATAGAAGCTTTTGCCTCATATTTCCCTCTACCTCTGTGTACTGGCATATCTCCTGCACCATAGTGGTTTTCTTTCGCTACTGAATCGTCGTAGTTTACTGCAGTAATACCAGTAATGATGTTACCTAAAATACTTACTTCTACTGATGACCAACTGTGTTGTTGTCCGTTTATTAATGGTAATGTGTTCATATTGTTTTTGTGTTTCTTTTGTATTAATTAATAAGATTAGGCTTTGTCAATTCCGAAAGGATTTTTGAATCCTAAATCAACCATAATTCTACGTGCTGTACCTACAGGAATAATTTCTGCTTTAATACGTAATTCAGACGTTGCTAAAATGTTTTGCTTAGGATCAACATACACATCAAATTGTGATACTTCCCCGTTAGATATCATTCCTTCTAAAGCTACTCTACATAATGTTTCAAAATCTTTAGAAACTACTAATGGTAATTCTCCAGTGTTACTAATTAAAACAGGAGAAGCAATTTTTGTAACCAATGCAGTACGTAACAAACGAGTTGCTTTGTTAATAGTACGGTTGTTCTCTACATAAGCAAAGTCAGACGTTCCTGCTGTTGCAGTATGACTATCGTTAAAATATACTCCTGGGAAACCAACGTGTTTTTTTGCAAAAACGTAACGCATGTCGTTCAATGTTGATAAATCTCCTGTAGTTGCTAATTTTTTAGCTCCTACAAAACCTGCTTTTGCAAATCCTTCACCTGCTAAGTTGAATTTTTCAACCCAAGCAATATTTTCAGAAACTTTAGCACCAGAAACAGCACCTAAAGCTACTCCTACTGCTGCAGTGTTAACGTAATTAGCCTCCGCTCCTTTTTCAGGATCCATAGCAACTACTACTGATACGTTTTCTGCTCCAGAATCTTTTAAGTTTGGCATTGTCCCAATAGCATCTGCTTTAAACCCTTTTCCTTCTAATAAAATTTCAAAAGGCATGTAAAGCGCATACGCTTCTCCTGCTTGAGTTTGTGCAACTGAAATTGCTGATGCTGTTCCAGTAAAAGCTAAATCAGCTGTTACATCTGAATAGATTACTGCCATTTGACGGATAGCTCCTTCTGCTTCAACTTGCATGTCTTTTGCTAAAGCAACAACATCTTCATATGCTCCCAGAGCACTGTCATCAGCTTTTTTAGATACAGCCATAATGAATAAATCACCTGAAGGATTCATTCTAAAATACTGTTGAATTTGGTAGTAAGCTGATTGTCCAGCAGCATCATAAGCAGCTGTAATTCCTAATGCTTCAGCATCGTCTAAAGAAGCTAATCGATAAAGTGTTTCCGTATCAAATAACTGCTTAGAGTATTGATCCGCTGTAGCATTTAAATCTGCTGCATCTGTTGGTTCAACAGGATGCAAGGTAGTTGTGTAACTATCTTTACCATCTACTGTAATTTTTCTTTTTACTTCAAAAACGTCTTTCCCGTCAAAAAGTAAACCAGAGACCATGTCCTGGCTAGGATTTCTTCTTCCTAATCCGCCTGATAGTTTGTTAATTACTACGTCGTTTAATGTACCCATAATATTTATTTAATTGTTTAAGGTTTATGTTATTATTTTGTGTTTTATTTTAAAATTGAGCAAAAAAATGGCTGTCATAAGTAGTTAAACTTATTGTTATCAAATACTTGCGTTTTTAAAATGATATGCTGTAATCGGTTACCTCAGTTATGAGATATCGTTTTTGAAGTGTGTGTTATAACCAATACTTCAAATGGTATTTATTAGTAATTCCTAGTGAAAAACTTGTTTGTGCTAGCAAGAACAAATTTAAAACTCAAGGTTGGAATTACCAATTTTTTAAGCTTCCAAAGCCAGTAGTTTCAGTGCTTTATGCACTCGCTTGTAATGATATTCCTTCATTTATAATAGTATAAATGGTACGCTCCGTTAAAAACAAGCTTTCTGATAATTCAGCTACTACTACCTTCATTTGTTTGGCTTGATTTTCATTCATATAGTTTAATACAAAATCTCTTCTTTTGTCTAATAATATTCTGCTTCTTTTCATATTTAATATCGCTTAGTAGGTTAATAAAGGGCTTAGTTGTTTAGTTTTATCGTTTTTACTTCATCAGGATTACCACTTACAGTATTGTCTGTAGCTTCAATAGGGTCATTACCTATAACATTTCCTTCCGCATCTGTTATTAAATCTAAAATATCATCATCATCTAAATCTGGATTTGTGATTATAGTTGTTTCAGGACTTGGAGCTATATCCTCCTTTGCAGCATTATTTGATGTTACACTATTCAGGTATAAATTTCCAGCAACTTTAGTAGTGTTGTCAATTTTAATATAGTTACTTTCTCTCCCATTAGTTTCCTCATCAGTTAAAGGAGCATACCCCATTTTTATTAAATCAGTATCAGAAACGCCATTTTTTAATAGGGTATACCTCTTTTTCAGAGTATTTTCTATTAAGGTAGTTTTGTAGGTAATTTCCCAAATGAAGTAATCGTTTTTATCCCAATATTCATGTTCATTTGTACATTGCTTTTCATGAACTTTAAAAGTTGCATTAGTGTCAATAAATGCTAAATCAGTTTTTCCAGAAATTATTGCTTTGTCTATCGCATGTGCAAATTCAAAAGCTTTCTCATAACTTTCATTTGGTGAAATAACTCCTTTAGGTAATACTATATATAAACAAAAATTAACATCAGCTTTATATGTTTTTTCAGATGAGGTTTCCCAATCTATAGCATCATACTTAAATAATATCACTGGATTAACAATTTCTGTTTTAAAAATATTATCCGTGTAAAGATGGATAAGGGTATTGTCTTCTAAATTGGAATTATAAGAAAGTTCTTCAGTTATGGCTTTTCTTTTCTCTGTATAAAAATCTTTTAAAATCATATGTTGCTATTATTTTTGACAAATATCAAACATATGTTTCAATTACACAACGTCATATTACAGATCTTAACAGTAGTTTCAGTAATATGCACTAATCAACATAGTTTAAATAACCGTTCAACTCAATAAACAAACAACTAATCGACTAACGATCAGTATTATAGTTTTTTATTAAAAAAAAAGTTGATTTTAAGATATTTTAACCAATTATTACTTAGTTTTACAACATATTATGGATTATTGTTCTAATCCCGGCAAAGAAAGATAAACATATTACATAATAAAATAAAAATACCCCGATGGAGATACATGCCAGAATAAAACATATTATTGATCTGTTAGATTTAAATAATAATTCGTTTGCTAAACGAATAGGAGTTACCAGTACTACAGTAGATAGTATTACCAACGGAAGACTACAATCAGACGGAAATAGAAAACGCACTAAACCTGGTTTTGATTTATTAAATAATATTATTGCTCAATGTAAGGTGAATTCAGAATACTTATTTGGCAATAGTAATATTGTGTTTGTAAACGAAAAATCAAATATGCCTCATTTAGGAATGCCTAAGGTTATTACTGTAAATGATCATGGTGAAGAAAATGTTAGTTTTATTGGTGTACAGGCGCGAGCAGGTTATTTAAATGGATATGGTGACCCAGAATATATTGAAAGCCAACCAACATTTAGTATGCCTACACTTAACAATGGTACTTTTAGGTGTTTTGAAATAAAAGGAAACTCAATGTCAACTACGCTGTATGATGGTGATTTACTTTTTGGGAAATTTGTAGATGATTTTGACGATATTGTTGATGGTAGAATTTACGTTATTGTAAGTAAGGATAACGGTGTAGTAGTAAAAAGAGTTTTAAACCGAATTAAAGAAAGTGGTAAACTAATATTAAAGTCTGATAATAAGGATGGAAACTACCCTATGTATTCCATTGATGCTGAAGAAATTTTAGAAGTTTGGTATGCTAGCATGTATGCTTCAAGGCAAATGCCTGACCCTATAAACATCTATGAGCAACTAAACACTATGGAAGGAAAACTTTTTGAACTGGAGGAATTATATCAGAAAACTTTAGCTTCAATTCAAAAATAAGCTTTTTATTAACTTACTCATTTTACCTCTTTTGAAATTGAATTAAGAAATAAACTAAAGTTATTAGATATATTCTTTTGTTCTTATATATGTCTTTAAAAAATCGTACTTCTACATGTGTGTCTAGTAGTATTTTGATTTGACTTAAGAAACAGCAAGCCCTTGATTTCAGGGCATAAAAAAACCCTTTCATTTCTGAAAGGGTTGCTTAGTAGCGGGAACTGGACTCGAACCAGTGACCTTCGGGTTATGAGCCCGACGAGCTACCTACTGCTCTATCCCGCGTTGTGAGTGCAAATATACGACTGTTTCCTTCTATTACAAGTCTTTTTTCAAAATAAATTTCGTAAATTGTACATTTGTCTAATTTTTAGCCTCTTAAGAAAGCAAATCTATCTCTTCTTGAACTAACTCCCATTCCTCCATTAGTTGTTCAAGTGTATTTTTCTTCCCTTGATAGTCATCAAAGAAGTTTGTTTTCGCTACGGTTACTTCATAATTTATTTCTAAATCTACATCGATAACTTTTATCTCCCTTTCTAACTTATTAATACTCGCCTCTACCTTACTTAATTTATTATGAAGTGCTTTTATTTTTTTCTGCTCCTCATAGGATTGTTTCTTATCTTCTTTAGGTGCTTCTTTTTTTATCACGTCACGCTTCTCTACTTCACGCAAGTTTTCTACTTTTCGCTCTGCCAAATAATAATCAATATCTCCTAAATACTCACGTATTACATGATCTTTAAACTCATATACCGTACTAGTTAACCCCTGAAGAAAATCCCTGTCGTGAGAAACTAATATCAATGTACCTTCAAATTTACGCAAAGCCTCTTTCAATACATTTTTAGATTTGATATCTAAGTGATTCGTAGGCTCATCCATTATTAATACATTTAACGGCTGTAACAACATTTTTGCTAATGCTAATCGGTTACGCTCACCTCCAGATAATACTTTTACTTTCTTATCTACTTCTTCGCCTCTAAACAAAAAAGAACCTAGTATATCTCTTACTTTACTCCTTGTTTTTTCATTAGCGGCATCAATCATAGTGTCTTCAACGGTTTTGTTTCCGTCTAAATATTCAGCTTGATTTTGAGCAAAATATCCTATTTGAACATTATGCCCTATTTTTAAATTTCCTTTAAAAGGAATTTCGTTGACCATCATTTTAGCTAAGGTAGACTTACCTTGTCCGTTTTGACCAACAAAAGCAATTTTACTTCCTCTCTCAATTAATAAATCAATATTACTTAAGACCAACTTATTATCATAACTTTTTGAAAGATCAGTTGCTTCCACTACAATTTTCCCTGGGACAATAGATACTGGGAAGTTTAAAGTCATTACTCCATTATCCTCTTCATCAACTTCAATACGCTCTATTTTATCAATCTTCTTAATTAAAGATTGTGCCATAGTAGCTTTATTAGCTTTTGCTCTAAACTTTTCAATGAGCTTTTCAGTATGCTCAATTTGTTTTTGCTGATTTTTTTGAGCAGCAGCTTGCTGCTCTCTAATTTCGCTTCTTAAAACTAAATACTGAGAATAAGGCTTATTATAGTCATAAATCCTTCCTAAGGATATTTCAATAGTTCTATTGGTTACATTATCCAAAAACATTTTATCATGCGACACAATAACTACAGCGCCTGCATAATTTTTCAAAAAAGATTCTAACCAAATAATTGACTCTATATCTAAGTGATTGGTAGGCTCATCCAACAATAGGATCTCATTTTTTTGTAATAATAACTTCGCCAATTCAATTCGCATTCGCCAACCTCCAGAAAAAGTTTCCGTGAGCTTATCAAAATCCTCTCTTTTAAAACCTAAACCTACTAAAATTCGCTCCGTTTCTCCCTGGTAGTTATATCCTCCGTGTATTTCATATTGATGCTGTAATTCTGTTACATCCTCAATTACTTTAGCATACCCCTCACTTTCATAATCTGTTCGTGTAGTCAGCTCTTCATTTAATTCAGCTATTTGAAATTCCAGTTTTTTAATGAGCTCAAAAGCTTGATAAGACTCTTCCAAAACACTTCTTCCAGGAATAAAATCGATATCCTGACGTAAAAAACCAATCTGAATATCTTTAGCTAGTGCAATTTGCCCACCATCATACTCCTGATCACCAGAAATAATTTTTAGCATTGTTGATTTTCCTGCACCGTTTTTACCAATTAAACCTGCACGGTCACCTGCACCTAATCGGAAGGTAATTTCTTTGAATAAATCTTCCCCTTGAAAAGAAACCGTTAAATTATGTATGTTAAGCATTTGATATAAATTAAATGAGCGCTAGTAACAAATGTTATTCAATGTTAAAACAATAAACCTTAAATTTGCACTAATTATTAATTTGCAAAAGTACACAAAATAAATGCTTAAAAAAGGTTACAAATTATATAGTATATTATTAGGGAAATGTCCTAGATGTCATCAAGAAAGCATGTACGAAGATAAAAACCCATACAAGCTAAAAACAACAATTAAACTAAACGAAAATTGTAGCTCATGTAATTTACACTATCATCTTGAGCCTTCATTTTTTACAGGGTCAATGTATGTAAGTTACCCTATTGGTATTGCCTTTACAGTACCTCCTTTTTTAATAAGCCACGTACTATGCAAAGCACCTTTATTAACAACTTTTTTTGCCATAACAGCAATACTGATTATTGGGCTACCAATAATAGCTCGATTATCTAGAAATCTTTGGATTAACTTTTTTGTGAACTATGATAAAGATGCTGTGAAAAAACACAAGAACACTTTATCATAACCTTATCCCCAGGTGATAGTGCATTACTTAGATATCAATTTTATTATATTCTGAAGAAAAACGCTCTATATCAATTTCAGAAGCCAATTCATCACCATTTTCGATATAATTGAATAATTGATTACTGACAAAAGGAGCAACCATTACCCCACGAGTCCCCAAACCATTTAACACATACATATTTTTGTGTTTTGGATGCCTCCCTACTAACGGCCTTCTATCTTTAACAGTAGGACGTATACCAGCAAGTTGATCAATAATTGTATACTCACAATTTACCAACAAATTAAGCTTATCACTAAGTTCAACTTTTGCTTCTTCTGTAGCGCTCCAAGTTTTATCTGTCCAATGATAAGTTGCACCAACTAAATAACAATCTTCCTCCTCTAGCGGTATTATAAATACCCCTGATTTCACAATGGATTCTAACTTTAGGTTTTCAGATTTAATTATCAAAACCTCCCCTTTAGTACCGTTTAAAGGCAAGTAATTGAAGTATGGATTCTCTTTCATTCCATACCCTTCCGTAAAAACAATGTGTTTTGCTTTTACGCCATTATAAACAAAATGATCAGCTATTACCTCTAAGTTATGATATGAAAAAGCCTCTTCTAAATAACTCTTAGTACTTAACAACTCTTGTTTATAAGTCCGTAATAATTTTGCTACTTGCAATCTCCCAGCTTTATTAACCACGCCAAAATTATTATCAGCATGAATAGCAGTGTTATTGTTCTTGATAAAATTTGGAGATAAAAAAGGTGACAAATTTGGTTTATCGGAAGCAATCAACCAATTGTTTTGTTCTTCAATAGTATTAAACAACCGTAATACCTGAAGCGGATTGACCACTTTTACTTTCAATCTAGATTGCATTTCAGTATAAAACGGTATTGCATATTCCAATTGAGAAACAGCATTCCATGGAGATGTAAAACGTTTTAAAATAACAGGATTATACATTCCACCAGCAACTACCGATGATGACTTGTCCTCTTGTGTAATAACTACAAAAGACTTATTCTCTTTTCGCAATTGTTCAGCAAGTGACATACCAGCCAAACCAAAACCTACTATAATATAATCTAACATACTAATAATATAAAATACAGAAAACCTAGTTTACTGCAATATTAAACAAATTACTACAAAACACATCATAATAGCTATCTCTTATAGGAAACCGAATGTATGTAGATAAGAAGAGTGCATAAAAAAAGCTCCCGCAACGCAGGAGCTTTTAATTCTATAATAAATTGGAGAAATTTATTAGTATTGCCATTGATCTAACTCAAAGTCTCTAATTTTTGTTCTAATTCTATCTGATTCTAACAATTGCATTAATGAATTGTTTGGAATATAATCTTTAATTTCCCTGTCTTCATATACGTTTTCTTCTTTATACATATTAGTGTTGAAACGTCTAGAGTTTAACATATGATCAAAAGAGATAGGCATAGCTGTATTCTTATTATTAAAACACATAGCCTCGTTTAAGATATCTCGAACATCAGGAAAGAAAATCCAGAATGCAGGTACTAAATCAGGATCTTCATCGTCTATGAAATACACATCCGGAACTACAGGACATATAGCAATAAGCCTGTATTTTAATTCCCCTTGACGTTTATCAAAGTACCATAATCCTTTAATTCTGTATTCTTTAACATCATACGCTGTAATTTCTCTCTTTTCAATAAACTCAGGAGAAATAGGCTCTCCTGCATTATATTGTTCATATCCTAAATCTAGCGTATCAACTCTTGTCATCCCTTCTTGTATTTGCGACAAATCAGTTTTAGCAGTAAAATAAGAATCTGAATATAGGTTATCTATTTTCCCGTTTTTGATATTTTTCATTAAAACATCATACAAACTTCTTCTTTCTTTACCAATATTTGCCGTATCAACAGGGTAATATAAAGGAAAGTTAATTCTTTCTTCAAGAACTATTTTTTCCCATACCATTTTAGACCAAAGTACATCCTTGTCATCAATAAACCCATACTCTAATGGCTTCGCATTATCATACTCTTTTTGAGCTTCAGTTTTAACACCTATCTCTTCTGGAGTACTAGCATTTAAAAGGTTGTATTGTGCAAAAACTCCTTGAGTTAATGTAAACAATGTAATCGTTAATAAAAAATTTCTCCAATTCATCTTTTCAATTTTTGCTTTTTATTACATCTGTTATGCAATTCACACAAAACAATAAAACATTACTGTTTTGTGTGTATTATAATTTGTATATAGTTCTTAATTAGTAATCTCTATAACACAAGGTGACGCATCTTTTAATTTGATTGAACTTCCTACTACAGAAGCTTTCATACCAAAGATTTGTACAGACTCACCTCTTTTTACTTTTGTTAAAGCAGTTTTAGCTCTTGAATTTAATTTACTTCCTTGGCAAATGATAGTTGCCACACCAGGCGCTTTAAATTTAAATGAGTTAACCTTTAATTTTAAGTCAAATACAAAGTCTTCTAACATTGCAGAAACTGTTGCACCTTTTAAAGAATTTTTAGATTTTTTAACCATTCCAGCAGATCCACTAACAGCAGCCTGTGGACGAGGAATATCCTTAATTCTAAATTTCTTCTTATCAGATACTTTAGATCCATCAGGAAGTGTTCCAGAAACATTAATAGTTACCTCTCTACCTTTAGAAGGAGTCATTAAATACCCTTTACCAGATTTTCTTAAACCAGGCGCAGCAGCGCTTACTTTATTATCAGAAATACCTGCAAAAGAAATTGTCATTGGGTTAGGAATTCCACGGTAAACAACGTTCATTTTATCTGCAGAAATTGTAGCTGAATTTGGCTTAGGCACAACTGCATAAGAACTTTCAATAGCAACCTCAACTGGCTTTCCGTTTTCTAAGAATATGAATTTACCTTTTAAATCTCTTTCTCCTACTGCTCCAGCTGGGAAGTCTAATACAACTCCACCATCTTTAAAGTTTTTCTTAGGCACTTCAGTACCGTTTAATGTAACCGAATTAGGCTTAGTTGAATCATCAACACGTCCTAAAACAATTCTACCTTTAAAATTTTCTCCAGAAAAGAAAGCTGTTTTTTCAGGTATAACGATTGCACGGTAATTACTGAAAGATAAAGCTTCTTCTTGTTTACCAGATAATAACCTTGATAACACTTCAGATTCTAATGACTTTACATCAGATTGCATAGAAGATACTTTTGCTAAAGAAGCAATTGAAGGGAAACCTTTAAAGTTATAATCTAACCATGTTTTCTTAGCACCATCCTTAGCCTTAATAGATTCAGTATTAAACTTAGCGTTTAAAATTCCTTTAAGAGCATCATTTCCATCACCTAACAAGTTTGTCATGTCATTTCTATACTTATCAAAAGCATCAACAACACCCTGACCTGTTTTAGTCATGTTATCTCCTTTGAACCATTTTTCATCAACATGATCACCTTTATCCATTGATTCGTAAGGTAACACTCCTTCAACCTTGTCTTCAACATATGGAGATTCAATAAGAGTTTTAACACCATCTAAAAACGTGTAAAATTCTTTAGACGTCTTTGAGATATTTTTAGCTTTTGAATTAATCACACTATATTGTTGTGGTTCATCCTTTGCCTTTTGAGCAATTTTGCTTAAAAAATCTTTATTTTTACTTGCTGAAGTAACATTGTTTTCAACAAATTTATCATTCATGATACCAAATGCTGTCAATACTTCTTTTGACATATTCAGTGCTAACATTGCAATTAACACTAAGTACATTAGGTTAATCATCTTCTGCCTTGGGGACAATTTTCCACTCGCC
>Ga0209395_1000884_pt1 | contig 43223 bp, 37 predicted proteins | sample GOMGulsemesocosm_3_FD_184635 | JGI IMG/M metagenome (GOLD analysis project Ga0209395, IMG submission 184635) | Methane-oxidizing microbial communities from mesocosms in the Gulf of Mexico - GOM9D Gulf of Mexico (SPAdes) (version 2) | ecosystem: Environmental > Aquatic > Marine > Cold seeps... | reverse complement strand
CGCTAGTGATTAATAGCGCAATAGAGCCAGTATGATCTTGATGTTTTTCAATGAACTGTTCAAGGCCAACCATAAATGCAGCAAGGCCACTTTTCATGTCAGCCGCGCCACGACCATAAAGGTAACCATCTATAACAGTAGGTTCAAAAGGAGGGCACTTCCAGAGGTGTTCTGGTCCTGTTGGCACAACATCAGTATGGCCTGCAAAACACATTAATGGCCTTTCACTGCCACGGCGCGCCCAAAGGTTAAGTGTGTCTTCAAATTCCATCACTTCACAGGTAAAACCGATTTTTTCTAGACGTTTAATTAATAATGGCTGGCAGCCTGCGTCATGTGGCGTGAGTGATGGACGGCTAATTAAATCTTTTAATAGTGCTAATACTGGAGAGTCTGACATCTTAATTCCTTAACCTGCAAAAAATGATTGATATGTTTCAGCTTTAAAGCCTAAAAGGCAATTATTATTACTGATTAATAATGGACGTTTAATTAACGTAGGCGATTCGATAAATAGCGGAATCACAGTTTCTTCGCTGAGTGATGCTTTTTGCTCTTCGGTGAGTGCACGGAAGCTAGTGCTTCGTTTATTCAGTAAGTCTGTCCAACTAAGGTTTTCAAGAAAGGTTTGCAATAGATTTTCATCTAAACCATTTTTACGGTAATCATGAAAGGTATAACTAATGTTATTAGCGGTTAGCCATTTTTGTGCTTTTTTAACTGTATCGCAGTTTGGAATGCCGTAGAGAATTGTCACAATTATTTATCCATTTTAAAGTAACTGATTTTTGCGTTGTACTTAAACCTAGATTTAGGCATAAATTACTTGGCGCTAAATATTTACTATCTATATTGTATGGTGTACCAAAATTTAACGCTGGTACTGAGATGGAATTAATTGTAACAGAAGAGTGATTGGGAGTCAGAAACAAAAAGAGTCACCTAAGTGACTCTTTTGATATCGTTTTAAAAACTAAATTTATTTAACGATTTTAAGTACTGCATCAGCTGCAACTTCAACTGAGCCAGACATTTTTTGTAGCTCTTTAATCTCATCCATGTTCGAAATTACAACAGGTGTTAAGATTGATTTTGCTTTCTCTTTTAGGAACTCTAGATCAAATTCGATGATTGTATCGCCGGCTTTCACTTTTTGGCCTTCTTGAGCGATACGGGTGAAACCTTCACCTTTAAGTTCAACTGTATCAATACCGAAGTGAACAAAAAGCTCAATACCGGTGTCAGACTCTAAAGAGAATGCGTGGTTAGTTTCAAAAATCTTACCGATTTCACCATCACAAGGTGCAACCATTTTGCTGCCCGTTGGACGGATAGCAATACCATCTCCAACAATCTTCTCTGCAAATACAACATCTGGCACATCTTCAATGGCAACTATTTCGCCTGAAAGCGGTGCAATGATGTCGATAGTATTATCTGATTGTGTGTTACCTGAAACTGCTTTTTTTAATGAATCGAAAAAACCCATGGTTTAACTCCAAATTTTAAATTTATAGAATAAGTTACTAAACGGATCATAGACTTAAGTTAGTATAGATCCGTTTCTTAAATTAGTTAATGCCTTTGGTCTTATTAAACTCAGTTACCAGGGCTTCGATTTCAGCTGCAGTTGCAACTGATAATGCTTTATCTGCTAATGCTTTAACATCAGAGTAATTTGTATTACGGATAACTTTCTTAACCGTTGGGATTGAGATAGCACTCATAGAGAACTCATCTAAGCCCATACCAAGTAGTAGTAACGTTGCACGTTCATCACCTGCAAGTTCGCCACACATACCTGTCCATTTACCTGCTGCGTGAGAAGCATCAATGACTGTTTTGATGATGCTAAGTACAGAAGGTGTCATTGGGTTGTATAGATCAGAAATTAACTCATTACCACGGTCTACAGCAAGTGTGTACTGCGTTAAATCGTTTGTACCAATACTAAAGAACTCAACTTCTTTAATTAGGTGGTGAGCAATTGCAGCCGCCGCCGGTGTTTCAATCATCACACCAATTTCGATTGCTTTATCAAAAGCAATGCCTTCAGCAGTTAGCTCTGCTTTTAGTACAACTAAAATATCTTTCAGTTTACGAATCTCTTCAACAGAGATAATCATTGGGAACATGATACGAATCTTGCCAAATGCAGAAGCACGTAGTAGAGCACGTAATTGTGGGTTCATGATCTCAGGACGGTCGAAACAGATACGGATTGCACGCCAACCTAAGAATGGGTTCATCTCAGTAGGTAGGTCTAGGTAAGGTAAGTCTTTATCACCACCAATATCCATCGTTCGGATAATGCAGGCTTTGCCTTCCATCGCTTCAACCACTTCTTTATAAGCAACAAATTGCTCTTCTTCAGTTGGAAGCTGATCGCGATCCATAAATAAGAATTCTGTGCGGTATAGACCGACACCTTCTGCACCGTTGCGTTTAGCGCCATCAGTATCTTTAGCAGTACCGATGTTTGAACAAACTTCAACGTGATGACCATCTAAAGTCATTGCAGGCAGATCTTTTAATTTTGCTAACTCTTCTTTTTCAGCAAGAAAAGTTGCTTTAATCTCTTTTGCATCAGCAAGTTCTGCTTCGCTTGGATTAATAATGATTTTATTATTTAAAGCATCAAGAATGATGGTGTCACCATTTTTAGCGCGTTTTGTAATATCATTAGTACCAACAATTGCTGGGATTTCAAGTGAGCGAGCCATGATTGAAGTATGAGAAGTACGACCACCAATATCGGTGATAAATCCTAATACTTTATCAAGGTTAATCTGTGCAGTTTCAGAAGGTGTTAAATCATTTGCAATCAAAACAACCTCTTCATTGATATCACTTAGATTAACAATTTTTATACCTAAAACATTTTTAAGTAAACGGCCACCGATATCACGGAAATCAGAAGCACGTTCACGTAAATAAGGATCTTCTAACTCTTGTAGCATGTTTGCGTTTTCTTCAACAATGTTGTGAATTGCAAAGTCTGCTGAGCAGTTGTTTTTCTTGATATAAGCTACGATATCTTCTTCTAGTTCTTCATCTTCAAGTAGCATGATATGCCCCTCGAAAATTGCTTCTTTCTCTTCACCAAATGTCTCTAGTGCTTTTTGCTTTACTACTTCAAGCTGAGCTGAAGCTTTTGCGCGTCCATCCAGGAAACGAGTAACTTCTAAATTTACATCTTCAACTTTATCCGTGTTGAGAGAGATTTCATCTTCTTGCAGTAACAATGCTTTCGCAAAGGTAATACCAGGTGACGCTAGAATGCCAGATATCATAAATTATCCTTAAATTTTCGAACTAAAAAAGTGTTTATTATACAAGTGTTGCCATTAGAGCAACTAAAGTATCAACTGCTTTCTGTTCGTCAGCGCCTTCAGCTTTGATATTTACCGATGTACCTTGTGTTAAACCTAATGTTTGAAGCTTGAATAAGCTTTTTGCACTTGCTGATTTACCACCAACTTCTACAGAGATATCAGATGCAAATGATTTAGCTTCTTTTACAAACTGAGCAGCAGGACGAGTATGAAGACCGTTTGGAGCTGTGATTGTTACTGTTTTTTGATACATGGAAACACCTTAATTTTTATGAGAAAAAAATATCGTTATTACAACTTCTTTTTTTTAAAAGTGATAACAAGGAATAAAACTGTTGTAGTAAAGTAACCAATAAAGACATATATGAATTTAATCTAGGTCAAGTTTTCTGCTACAAGTCACACTTTTCTGTAGTTAAAATAATTTTACTAACAGAGAAATGTAATACAACTTCCATATTGTATCTAGATAATCCTTAAATAGAGCGAGCGGGTCAACTGCTATTTGCGAAAATTCCCTAAAAAATATGTGAAATTCGTTTGGTTTGCTTTATTTTTGACCATTTATCGATGATATTTTGTAAACATAAAAAAAGGCACCTAAGGTGCCTTTTTAAATAAATAAAACTATTTGACTAATTTTTCGTCAATTAAGCAAAAGTTTCGCCTTCAAAAACACCTGCAAAAAGTGCTGTTGAAAGGTAACGTTCACCAGAGCTTGGTAAAATTACAACGATATTTTTGTCTTTAAATTCTGGCTCTGCTGCTAGTCGAGCCGCCGCAACAACTGCTGCACCTGAAGAGATACCTGCTAAAATACCTTCCTCTTCCATTAAACGACGCGCCATCTCGATTGCATCGTCATTACTTACTTGCTCAGCACGGTCAACTAAAGCGATATCTAAGTTTTTAGGGATGAATCCAGCACCAATACCTTGGATTTTATGTGGTCCTGGTTTAACTTCTTCACCGGCTAGTGTTTGAGAGATAACAGGAGAGTCTGTTGGTTCTACTGCAACACTTACAATTGCTTTACCCTGTGTTTCTTTAATGTAACGGCTAACACCTGAGATAGTACCACCAGTACCAACACCAGCAACAAACACATCAATTTCCCCGTCAGTATCATTCCAGATCTCAGGACCTGTTGTTTTCTCGTGAATTTGTGGGTTAGCTGGGTTTTCAAACTGACGTAATACTAAGAATTTATCAGGATCATTTGCCGCTAGCTCTTCAGCTTTGTTGATTGCGCCTTTCATGCCTAATGCGCCATCTGTTAATACTAAGTTCGCACCTAGTGCTTTAAGCAGTTTACGACGTTCAATACTCATTGTATTTGGCATTGTTAAAGTGATTTTGTAACCACGTGCCGATGCAACAAATGCTAATGCGATACCCGTGTTACCACTTGTCGCTTCAACTAGCTCAATATCCTTAGTTAATGTACCGTTTTTTTCAGCTTCCCAAATCATGTTTGCGCCGATACGACATTTAACACTAAAGCTAGGATTACGACTTTCAACCTTTGCGAATACGTTTCCTGTTGTAACGTTATTTAAACGTACAAGCGGAGTGTGACCAATAGTTTGTGAGTTATCTGTAAAGATTTTAGACATGATATATTCCCTTGATTTACTGTTAATTAAATGTTGAAAACAGCATAGCGGAACTATTTAAAAGGAGGAAATATAATTTGGTTATAGGATATGGAATTTAGTGATAACGTGAGATCAAGAGCTAAAAGCTGGTTTCAAAACCTAATAAAGCATTACTATTACCGTAACCGGGCATATCACTGTTAGATATTATTATCTTAACTTTGCTCATTTTTCCTGTATTAAAACTGATGCCCGCGCCGATAGATAGTTCACTATCGTATATATTTAACTCATGTGTATTAGAGTAATAATTTGACATCGCTTGATCATTGGAATAATGAACAAAACGTTTTGATCTAGAGTCGGTGAAATTTCCAAACACCTCAATTTGTAAACCTTGCTCATTTTCGGCAATCAATGGGATTGAAACTAATTCATAGTGGGAGTTGGTTTCAAAGGTGCTATCGGTTATTGCAGTGTTGAAAGTGAGCTTATTATAAAATGAGGTAAAAACTTGATCTAGGTAAGAGTAGGTTTTAGTTGGAATTTGGTAAACAGTGTCAAAACTGAGTAAGTCTGATTCGGCTTCTTTCTTTTTACTATTTTTCTGATATTCAACCTGCAAGCTGTTGCTTGGCACATTTACTGCGAAACAGTAAGAAGAAGGGAAAAATACCATTACAAAAACAGTTTTTGATATAATTAGTTTTTTCATTTTCCCTCCTTGATTGTTTTGTTATTCATCTTGGCACACAGTATACGCTAAAACACTCATTATTTACAGGTCAAGAAGTGTAAATAATGGTGTAGCTGTTGTAGTAGCTCAATTTTCTCGGGGTTATGTTGGTGCTCTAAAGCAAGGGCATCGATTTTTTCTATGTATGTTTGTTGATGCTCCAACAGATACAGCTGACATTCTCTTTGCCATTTTTCCTGTTCATCTACATCCAGAAATTGTTCACCATTTCGTGCGCGGTAGTGCCACAGCAACATAGCTAAGCGATCATCTTCAAACTCAAAATCAATTTTAGCAAGATCTTCAATGCTACTGTCAGCTATTTGATTAATAAGTTTTTTATCATTATTTGAAAAGAAACCTCCGCTATATAACATCTCTTCTGCTGTGAGCTTCTTGTCAAAATCTCGCTCTTGGAAATATACTTCTTGTAGCTTTAGAGCAAGCCCAGTTTGTGATTTTATAAAATCTAATGAGTTTCTACACTGCACTCTATCAATACCTAACTCATCTGCACGTTGCTCAGATAATGTTTTGGCTGGCGCCACAATAGGACATTTATTAATATGGATTAGCTTTATAGCTGGGCGGATAATTCCTTCGGGAAGATCTACCGTTGACGTATAAAGGTAATGGCGGATCTCTTCAACGGTTAATGTTTCAAGCGCAGTCAAATCTTTGTTTAAATCAAGTGCAATAACTGCATTTTTATTTGTAGGGTGTTCCGCAATAGGCAATACATAAGATATACAACCTTGTAACGCAGGGAACATACCTGATACATGAATAACGGGGGTCATTGAGCCTACTTTCAATGCACTTTGCACATTTGCTTTTTTGCGTAAATTGAAACAGTAATCGTATAACTTTGGTTGTTTTTCTTTAATAAGTTTTGCAATACCGATGGTGGCATATACGTCGCTCATCGCATCATGGGCTTGATCATGGGCTAAATTATTTTCTAGTGTTAATAACTCCAAACGGAAAGAGGGCACATCATTTTCATCAATTGGCCAGTTTATTCCCTCTGGACGTAGCGCATAACAAGCACGCACAAGGTCGATAATATCCCAACGAGAGCAACCATTTTTCCACTCACGTTGGTAGGCATCTAAAAAGTTTCGGTATAACGTAAAGCGAGTTACTTCATCATCAAAACGAATATTGTTATAACCTACAACGCAGGTATTCGTTTGACTAAACTGTTGGTTAATATTATTAATAAACTCTTTTTCGCTAATACCATACTGCAACGTTTGTTGTGGTGTTATACCTGTAATTAAACATGCAATTGGATCGGGTAGGTAATCACTTGGAATGCGGCAGTACCACTCATTAGCATCAGCAATTGCATTTAGATCAAAGTCTGTTCTGATCCCTGCAAACTGAGAAGGGCGATCTGCCCCTGGATTTAAACCAAAGGTTTCATAATCGTGCCAGTAGAGGGTGACAGGTGTTTGATTCATCAGTATTTACCAAGCTAAAAAAGAGTAAACATATTGTGGCTAGTTATTAACAAAAAAGCGAGTAATGTCTTTCAAAGACGATTAGTTAGTTTAAATACTACTCGTTTATGGAGTGGTATTGAGTAAAACAAGTGAAGGTTCTAAGTCGATTAATCTCGAAGGCATGCAGAAAACAAAGATATATTAATGTGACGTGAATTAAGTTGGCCATTACAAAAATAATAAGTTTCGTTGTTCATATATTTCAGATAGAAAATCCCGAACTGCAGACTTGATAACAAACTTGACTAGATTAGAGCTCTTTTTGACTTACTTATAACTAGATTTCATTATTCACGAAATTCAGTTACTAAAAATTCGTAAATGAATTCAAATACTGGCTTATATTAAAATAGAACTATTAGTCCTGTTTACTTAGAAACTGGAGAGATAAGAGCAACTAGGTGAGAACTTTGTTTGCAGTTTTCATAACGCGAGATATCGTTGTACCGAAGTATAGTCTTGCAAATAAATTTGACTAGATCAGATCTTATTTAGAGATGAGAGCAACTAGGCCAAGAACTTTGTTTGTCAGGGTTATGATAGTGATTTCGTTATCGTACTAAGATACGGAATAAATTATACGAATTTTTTTGGCGAATTTCAGGCACAAAAAAGCCCACGTAAACGTAGGCTTTAACAAAGGTTACCTAATTAAACTTATTTAGAAATAAGAGCAACTAGGTCAAGAACTTTGTTTGTCAGTGTTATGATAGTGATTTCGTTATCGTACTAAGATACGGAATCAATTATACGAATTTGTTTGGCGAATTTCAGGCACAAAAAAGCCCACGTAAACGTAGGCTTTAACAAAGGTTACTTAATTAAACTTATTTAGAAATAAGAGCAACTAGGTCAAGAACTTTGTTTGAGTAACCGATTTCGTTGTCGTACCAAGATACAACTTTAACGAATTTGTCAGTTAGAGATAGGCCTGCAGCGCTATCGAATACTGAAGTTTGAACTTCACCGATGAAGTCTTGAGAAACAACAGCTTCGTCTGTGTAACCTAAAACACCAGCGTATTCATTTTCAGAAGCACGTTTCATTTCAGTACAGATTTCTTCGTATGTAGCTGCAGTTTTAAGGTTAACAGTTAAGTCAACAACAGAAACGTTAGCAGTTGGTACACGGAAAGCCATACCAGTTAGAAGACCGTTAAGAGCAGGAATTACTTTACCTACTGCTTTAGCAGCACCAGTTGAAGATGGGATGATGTTTTGAGAAGCACCACGACCACCGCGCCAATCTTTAACAGAAGGACCGTCAACAGTTTTTTGAGTTGCAGTAGTTGCATGAACAGTAGTCATAAGACCAGATTCAATGCCCCACTTGTCGTTAAGAACTTTAGCAATAGGAGCTAGACAGTTAGTAGTACAAGAAGCGTTAGAAACGATATCTTGACCAGCGTACTCGTTAAAGTTTACGCCGTTAACGAACATTGGAACGTCACCAGAAGGACCAGTTAGAACAACTTTTTTAGCGCCAGCTTCAATGTGTTTACGAGCTGTTTCGTCAGTTAAGAAGAAACCAGTTGCTTCAGCTACAACTTCAACGCCAGCTTCATCCCATTTAAGGTCAGCAGGGTTACGTTCAGCAGTAACACGGATTGTAGCACCGTTCACGATTAGGTTACCGTCTTTAACTTCAACAGTACCGTTGAAACGACCGTGTGTAGAATCGTATTTAAGCATGTAAGCCATGTAATCAACGTCGATTAAGTCATTGATTGCAACAACTTCTACGTCTGCACGTTCACAAGCAGCACGAAATACGAAACGTCCGATACGACCAAAGCCGTTGATACCGATTTTAATTGTCATTTTTAGATCCTTTTGGATGGTTTGATTTTAAAACTTGTCTTCATTATAGATATCAAAAAGAGCGTAGACTTGATGTTGGTCAAGTAATTTGCTCTGAAAACTACAATTAACTAATAAAATTACCAATTTACAAACAAATTTTGTCATTCTGTTGTTTTTTTAAACGAATGAGCCTGTAATTAAATTACGCAGGTATAGTAAGTGCAAATTCACAGAAAAGAAAGTAAAACCCGGTTTTTACTGTTAATTGTCACTTTTTAAATGATTTGTTGGTTGAGTTTATTTGATTACGTTATTTATTGATCAAAAATAGAGGGTGTTTAGTAAAGAAGTTAGCGTTTAATTTAACTAAAAAGGGATAACAAGCCGTTATCCCTTAGATCAATAGGTGTAACAAAATAACGGAACGGTTATTTAATTAGTGTCGTTAAAGTATGTGTTTCACCTGGTTTGACACTCTGACCGTTCTTACCAGTAATGGTAGACTCAATACACAGCATGGTTTGATATCCATCATCTGGCATATCTGCAAAAGCTTGTGCACCTTCTACCCAAGGACTCCATAGTACTTCTGAGTCATTGCCTGTGTTCGTTATTGCTAATTGACGATTAAATTGTTCATCATTAAGCAATATTGCACCATTTGCTTTCTTATATATGGCATCAATAGCTTTATTAATAATTAACGTCGTATCACCCGTTTCTAGTTTTCCTGCACTTAAGGAGTTACAAAATTGTTTGTTTAGGCCTGATACTTTGACCGATTCAGGTGTACTGATATTAAGGTAGGTATGCAAAGCACTTCGGTAAGTTAAGTCTGAATCACTTTTATTCTCGGTCACTAATTCAAGTTTTAATTGATCAGTGAGTGATGCTTTTAGTGTTAACTCAAACTGGTAAGGCCATAACTTCAGTGTTTCTTCATTACTGTTTAGTATTAATTCTAATTCAACACCATCATTAGATTCTTCAATATTACCTAAAGACCATTTACTTGTTCTGGCAAAGCCATGAGATGGCAGGTTTTCGCCTAGTGAGGGATCCGCTGCTCCAAACCAAGGCCAACAGATTGGCACGCCACCTCGAATCGCTTTGCTGTCTACAAATAGCGCTGTTTTGCTTAACCAGATAATAGCGGGCTGGTTCACTGGTTGGAAATGAACTAAATGACCACCGTGCAGTGTGAACATTGCATTTAGTTTTTCATGCTCGATAACTAAAAATTCGAAGTCGTTATCATCTGTTTTTAATGTCACTGAGGGTGAAACTGTTTTGATGGTTTTCAATGAGAGGTGTGAAATCATAAATGTGCCTATGTAATGAAATGTAACAAGGGATTAAATTGATATCAGTTTACTCTATTATGAAGTTTGGATTTATGAAAGAGATAATGTCGACTGTGTAAAAAGTCTCTTATTATTAGTTGTTATATATCATTATTTAGCCAGATTTTTACAGCTGTTAGTTATTTGTAACATTTTGTATTGATAATGAATTTACAGTACATCAAAATATGATATAAACGTTCTAGTATTCATCAATTGTTAATCTGCTGCTTGTTCAAACAGCATATATAAGAATAAATATAAGGTATTATATGACCCATTCCGGTTTAGATATGTTCATGGAATTAAAAGGAATTGATCCAAATTTTGTAGATGCTTGGGGAGAACCCGCTGTTGTTTCTGAGGATCATATAAAGAACCTCATTAATAAGATGGGATTTGATGCAGGTAATGAAGCTGCATTACAAAGCCATTATCATGAGCAAGAGAAACTGCACTGGTTATCACTGCTTCCTCCCGTTACGGTTGCCCAGCAATCCGATAGTTATACCATTGATATCTGCTTACCAATTGATTTTGTTACCGATGCATTAATTTATCAGGTAACGACTGAAGATAATCAAAAAATAAAGCAGGTAATTACTGCAACAGGTTTCCCACTGGTTGCTGTAAATGAAATATCAGACATTGAATTTCAGTGTTACCAAATACAGTTAAAAACAAAACTTGTAACGGGATACCATCTGCTTGAGGTGTTTGAGAAAGGCAATGAAGAGCCTCTTGCCAGCATGAAGCTGATTATTACACCACAAGCGTGTTTTACCCCAAAACAGATGCTTGAAGGTAAAAAAATATGGGGCACTAGTGTGCAACTATATTGTTTGAAGAGTGAAAATAACTGGGGAATTGGAGATTTTACTGATCTCAAATTATTACTTGAAAATACAGCTGCACATGGTGGTGATTTTATTGGCCTGAATCCAATTCATGCGCTTTCTCCTGCTTTTCCGAACAACGCTAGTCCTTATAGTCCTTCATCACGTAAATGGTTAAATATTTTATATAGTGATTTAACCGCTATCGAAGAATTCAAATCCGATCTATCACTGCAAAAGAAAGTAAATAGTCAAATTTTTAAAGAAAAGCTATCAATGCTACGTGATACACAATGGGTTGATTATGAAGGGGTGACAACATTAAAACTTGATGCTTTACGCAGTTTATTTGCCACCATTAATAATGGCAGTGAAAAAAGTAAAAAACGACTAACAGCATTCAACCAGTACATTGAAGATAAAGATGAGTCTCTACTGCATCAAGCCAGTTATGATGCTTTACAGTTCCACTTTTTAAAACAAGATGAGAGTTTGTGGGGATGGCCTGTATGGCCTGAAACATTCCATTCTTACCAAAGTGAAGCAACACAAGATTGGATAGCAGATAACAAACAAGAAGTATTGTTTTGGTGCTATTGCCAATGGGTTGCTGAGCTACAACTAGAAGAAGCAGACCAACTAGCTAAATCCCTTGGTATGACGCTTGGTATATATCGTGACCTTGCGGTCGGTGTTGCTAAAGGTAGTTCAGAAATTTGGGCTAATCATGACCTTTATCATGAGTCTATAAGTGTAGGTGCGCCACCAGATATTCTTGGACCTTTAGGTCAAAGCTGGGGGTTACCTCCAATTTCACCAGATCAACTTTATAAAAGTAGCTATCAGCCCTTTATCGAGTTACTACAATCAAATATGAGTCATTGTGGTGCATTACGTATTGACCATGTAATGGCGCTATTACGTTTGTGGTGGGTGCCTGATAACGCGTCTGCAGAGGCGGGGGCGTACATCTATTACCCAGTTCAAGACCTACTTAATATTTTAGCGTTAGAGAGTCAGCGTAATCAATGTTTAGTGATTGGTGAAGATTTAGGCACAGTACCGGAAGGTATTGATGTTCTACTTGAAGAGGCTGGTGTTTATTCCTACAAAGTATTTTTCTTTGAACAAGCTGATGATGGTGGCTACATTTCTCCATCACACTATAAAAATCAAGCGATGGCGACACTTTCAACACATGATATGCCAACCATTAAAGGTTACTGGCATTGTGATGATCTACACCTTGGTAAAGAGCTAGGTTTATACCCAGATCAACAGGTATTAGATAAATTAATGGAAAACCGTGTCTATTGTAAACAGAAAATTCTAAATAGCTTACACGGGCATAACAGCTTACCCAAGCAATACAATTCTGATGCAACACAAACAGGTATGGAGCAAACGCTTAATTTTGCACTGCAAACACACCTTGCGAAAGGGGAGTCAGCATTGCTTAGTTTACAGCTTGAAGACTTTTTAGAGATGGAACACCCGGTAAATGTACCTGGTACAAGTGACGAATACCGTAACTGGCAACGTAAACTTAGCCACAATATTGAGCAGGTATTTGATAATAATCAGATCAAACAACTGCTAGAGAGTTTAACAATCGCACGAAGTGAAACAGCTAAAAAATAATTAGGGCAATAAAATAATGAGTACAAAAACAATTAAAAAAGCAGCCGTAAAAAAAACTGCGCCTAAAAAAGTATCCACAAAAAAAGCACCTGCAAAGAAGGCTGTAGCAAAGAAAGCAGTCAAAAAAATACCGAAGAATGTGGTAAAGAAACAGGAATCATTACATGTAGAGCATGTTTCTTTAATTAGCTTATTGAAAGAAGCAAAATTAAATAACCCCTTTGAACGTTTAGGGCTAATCCCAAGTGGTTCTGGTGGGTTTGTTTTACGAGTTTGGTTACCTGATGCAGAAACAGTGGAGCTATTTGATTTAGGAGATGAGAAAGCACGCGCAAAGTTAACTAAAGTTGATGAAGCAGGGCTATTTGAGCTTGCTTTACCAACAGTTAAAGAGAAGTTTACCTATGAGTTAAATGCTATTTACCAAGATGCACAGCATCGCTTCATTGACCCGTATCAATTCCATGATGTTGCGTTTGATGGGTTATCATCATTACATGAAGCACCACAAAATGTTTATAAGACCTTAGGTGCACAGCTTAAAACAGTCACTTGTCATGACTTAAATATCAGTGGTGTTCGCTTTATTGTTTACGCGCCAAATGCGTCAAGCGTTAGTCTGATCACGGAATTTAATCATTGGGATGGGCAACGCCAGCCGATGCAACGTAGTTGGTGTGGACACTGGGTATTATTTGTACCTGAGTTAGAGGCTGGATGTGCCTATAAATTTGAGCTTAAAGATGGCCTAGGTAATCGCCTACCACATAAAGCCGATCCTGTTGGTTTTCAAGCAGAGCAGTACCCTTCACATTCATCTATCGTAGTAGATCATGATAAATATCAATGGAATGACAGCGAGTGGCGTGAGTCTCAAAAAGGCGATAAACGTTTCACTGCGATGAGTATTTATGAAGTGCATTTAGGCTCATGGAAACGTAAAAACGAAGATGGTGTAGAGCGCATGCTTAGCTACCGTGAATTAGCTGCTGATCTGATACCTTACCTTGTGGAAATGGGATATACCCACCTAGAAGTGATGCCTATTTCAGAATTTCCATTTGATGGCTCTTGGGGTTATCAACCGGTTGGTCTGTTTGCTGCTACGAGCCGTTTTGGTGATGCTGACGATCTTAAATACTTTATTGACCAAGCTCACCAAGCGGGCATCGGTATTATTGTTGATTGGGTACCTGCACATTTTCCATCGGACCCACATGGTTTAGCACGTTTTGATGGCACACCTTTATATGAATATGAAGATCCACGTCGTGGTTGGCATCCTGATTGGAACTCTTACATCTACGACTTTGGCCGCGATAATGTGCGTCAATTTTTAGTCGCAAGTGCACTTATTTGGCTTGATAAGTTCCATGTAGATGGTTTACGTGTTGATGCTGTTGCATCTATGTTGTACTGGGATTATTCGCGTGATGAAGGCGAATGGGTACCAAACGTTGATGGTGGTAATCATAACTATGAAGCGATCAGCTTACTTAAGTGGTTTAACGAAGAGGCATACGCGCAATATCCAAATGCGATGACCATTGCTGAAGAATCAACCGCCTTTGCAGGCGTTTCTAAACCAACTTTTGAAGGTGGTTTAGGTTTTGGGTTTAAATGGAACATGGGATGGATGCATGACACGTTGAGTTATGTGCAACAAGACCCTATGTATCGTAAACATCACCATCATGAGATGACGTTCTCGATGGTTTACCACTATAACGAACATTTTGTATTACCTATCTCACACGATGAAGTGGTACATGGTAAAAAGAGCATGATCGATAAAATGCCGGGGGATGAGTGGCAAGCAGCTGCTAATTTACGTGCCTATTCAGGTTACATGTATGCACACCCTGGCAAGAAGTTAAACTTCATGGGCGCTGAGTTTGCGCAATCTCGCGAATGGAATCATGACGGTAGTTTAGATTGGCATCTTCTTGAGTTTGATAAACATGCAGGACAGCAACAGTTGATTAAAGACCTTAACCACCTATATAAAACTAACGATGCGTTTTATGAGCTTGATTACAGCACAGATGGTTTTGAATGGTTAGATCATAGTGATGGCGACAACAGTGTTTTCTCGTTTGTGCGTAATAATGCAAAACAAGATAAACAGGTTATTTGTCTATCAAACTTTACCCCAATCCCACGTGAAGGCTACCGTATTCCTGTTTCTGAACTTGGTGAATATGAGGTGATTTTAAATACTGACAGTCACTATTATTGGGGTAGTAATTTCTCAATGGGAGATACCATGGGGGTATTTGTTGCAACAGAGCAAGAATGGCAGGGTAAACCTTTTTCATTCAGTGTTAACTTACCACCATTATCAACAGTATATTTACAAAAAAAAGGGCAGTTAAGTGCGTGATAATTTACTTGAGTTAGATACTCATAATCACCCTTTTTCAGTATCAAGCGGGCAATTTTTGCCGCTTGGTGCCATTTTGGACAAAGACAAAAAAGGTTGCCACTTTTCTGTGTACAGTTTAGGTGCTTACCGCGTTGAGTTATGTCTATTTGATAAGTGTGAAAATGAGATCGCGAGCTATGCATTGGATGCAAAACAGGGCCACTTGTGGAGTATATTCATCAATGAAGTAGAAGCGGGGCAGTTATATGGATACCGTGTTTTTGGTGAAAACAACCCAGAAACTGGTTACATCTTTGATGAAAATAACCTTTTGATTGACCCCTATGCAAAAGCACTAAACCGTGTTCAACATAGTTTTGATAAAACAGAGGTTGATAGCAGTGGTCAACACATCGTTAAATCAGTTGTTATAGATGATGAGTTTGATTGGACTACAGTAAGTAAACCAGTAATCAAAGATGAAGACCGCATATTATATGAAGTACATGTAAAAGGCTTTAGCCAACTAAATGAAAAAATAGCACTAGCTAAGCGTGGTAAATATCTAGGACTATCTGATCCTGAAAGCATTAAACATTATAAGAAGCTTGGCATCACAAGTTTGCAAATAATGCCTATTTTTAGTTTTATGAGTGAGCCTAGATTAAAATCATTGGGTTTAACTAATTACTGGGGTTATAACCCGATAAACTTTTTTGCCCCTGAATGTCGTTATGCGCAATATGATGCAGTTAATGAGTTTAAAACCATGGTAAAAGAGCTACACGCTGCTGATATTGAGGTTATTTTAGATGTGGTTTACAACCATACGGCTGAATCTGGCATTGATGGGGCAATACTAAGTCTAAAAGGCTTTGATAATCGCAACTATTATACTTTTGAAAAACACAGTGATCATCGCTCTGTTAATTACTTACAACACAGTAACCACTCTGGTTGTGGTAATACAGTTAATCTAAATCATGCTTGGTCATTAAAATTGACCTTAGACTCTTTACGTTATTGGGTTACTGAGATGCAGGTTGATGGTTTCCGTTTTGACTTAGCGGTTACACTTGCACGTGAAAATGAAGGCTTTAGTGAGCAGAGCGCTTTTTTCAAAGCATTGTTGCAAGATCCTGTTCTTAGCCAAGTAACACTAATTGCAGAGCCGTGGGATATTGGCCCTGGTGGATACCGTTTAGGTGGTTTCCCAAGTGATTGGCTTGAGTGTAATGATCGTTACCGCGATACCATGCGTTCTTTCTGGCGTGGTGATACGGGGCATGTCGCTGATGTTGCAACGCGTCTGTTAGGTTCACGAGATGTGTTTGCTAAGAATTACCGCTCTAACTCCACCAGTGTTAACTACGTCTGTTATCACGATGGTTTTACGCTACATGATCTGGTCTCCTATGCCGAGCGCCACAACCTTGCAAATGAAGAAAGCAATCGTGATGGCCACGGTAATAATCTTTCCTCAAATTATGGTACTGAAGGTGAAACGGACAGTAAGCGCATTAATGGACTTCGCCAGCAACAAAAACGTAACTTGATCACGACACTGTTACTGTCTCAAGGCACACCTCACTTCCTATCGGGTGATGAGATGGGCAACCATCAATCCGGCAATAACAATGCCTATTGCCAAGATAATAAGCTGACGTGGATTGATTGGAATCTTTCTAAAGTTAATCAGCAACTCCTTGATTTTACTTCTGCCATTATAAAATTACGTCAAGAGTCACGCTTATTTGGTAATCTAGCTTTGCTCGATGATTGCTTAGGCCGTTGTGAAAACTCTGACTTAGTTAAGTGGTATCACCCGGATGGGTATTTGATGGAAGATGTGGATTGGCATGCAAGTAATTCACAAGCCATTGCAGTCGAACTTCATGAGTCTGTATCAAGTGGAGAGCATTGGTATCTGATATTAAATGCCTCAAGTTATCAAATTTCTTGCAAATTACCGGTGCTTGAAAAAGGGCTGATTTGGAAGGAGAAAGTTGATACCGCATGTGCAACGGGTAAATTATCTAAACAACAAAGTAGTAGCAAAAAGAGTGTTCAATTGAGTGGTCACTCATTGTTATTATTAAAATGTGTGCGCCACTTAACTTAACTATTCAACCTGTGATACATTTATTAAGCCTCTTTTTTGAGGCTTTTTCTATAAAATCATCTTAATGTAGGAGCCATTATTTTAAACTCCCCATTATCTAATTGTTCATAATAGTGGTCAGCTTTATCTTCTAACTTATCCACATTAGTAATTAATTGCTCTCCACTGCTGAGACCTTTTTTTAAGATTAGCTCTAAGTTGATAGGAAACTCATCTTGTTCATCCTCTTTTTCTGCAATCAATGCCCACACATAGGCATCTTCAAACTGTTTATTTTGATAAAAAAGCGTCATGATCATAACAAACGTAGAAGGAGACGTTTTCTCTAAAGATTGGCTTTTACGCAATGCTTTGTAAAAAAGGTTTAACGCTTGTTGTGGATTATCTGTTGCATATACAGTCGCGAGTTTAAATAATAAAAGTGGATTATTCACATTTTCAGCTGTGGCGGAAGCTAAAAACACCTCACGTGCTTGCATATCTTGATGGTGAGTCCAAAGGTAATAAGCAAGTAATGGATCTTGTGTGCCTTTGCTTTCTAATAGTTGTTCTTGCATTAAAGTCTGTGATTGAAGATAATTTTCTAAACGATGCTTTTTACGTTGCTTATTACGCGTAAATTGCATGAACAAAGTTAACTCAAGACATGATTCATATTCGTCGAGTTCAGTAAGCAATTTTCGTTGATTAGTTTCAGAGGGTTCAATTTTATCGTAATAACGAGCCCTGATCACCGTTGTTCTTTTAAATCGACAATCACTAATCTTATGGAGATCTGAGCATAACTCAGGTGAATCTTTACAAATGCTCGTTATGTCATCATTTTTCAGAGGATCACACGCGGTCAGTAACATAGTAGAGAGAACAAGTGAGAGTTTAATCGCTGTCTTAAAAATCATCAGTAGAAATCTTCCATTAAATCAATATACTTAGCATAGAACAATTTTAAATTATAACGGGTAATTCAAGTGTCAAATATAACAGAGTATGCAAAAAAGCTATCCCCATCACTATATCAACAATTAAAACAAGCAGTTGAGACTGGAAAATGGTTAGATGGTAATCCGTTAGACGATAAACAAAAATCAGAAACATTACGGCTAATAATGGCCTATCAGAGTCTATACAATGATAACCCTGACCACTTTACAATTGCAAAAGGTGGTGAAATCTTCATGGAGAAAAAATCTGTGCTTAAAAAACAGTTCTCTAACGATGATATTCATAAACTTAATTTATAATAAAATCATAAACAATTAAGGCTGTTTCTTTCGCTATTTTTCAAATAAGAAGTAAGCTAAAAGAACTTATTAATCAATATTGAAGGCTTACCAATTTCTTATGCTCCATAACCCTCTCATTTTTGTCTTTTTGTTTATATTCACTGCGCCTCTTTATGCAGAGGTTTATAAGTGTGATGATGAGGGAGCCGTTCGTTACTCTACGACCCCCTGTAATAAACAAGTATTAGATTTAGAACTTGGTGAAGATGACTTTGAGCCAGAATATAATCAAGAAGAGCAGTTTATTACTCCTGTCTACCCTGGTTGGAAAAACGGTTGGAAAAAAAGTAAAGACTTAAAGCTTGAACGTTTTTTTGAAGTTGTTTATGAACCTGTTCGACCCACTATTTCTGAAAAGTCGACACGGATAAATCACCAGAAGCTTACAAATTTGCCCCAGTCTATGAGTGTTGAACGCTTTGCCATCTCTGTAGAAGATATTATTGAAAGTATCTGTGCAAGTGCCATTATTTATCAACCTAAAACAGCTAAAAAATTATCAGATAAAGTGTTCTATGGGCAATATGCATGTTCATTTAGACGCGATACAAAACAAGGTGAGCTTGGCTATTATAAAATAATTCGTGGTGAAAATAGTATCTATATGCTTGCAATCAAATGGGGAGTAGAGCCTTTTACTATTGAGGTAGATAAACCGCTAATGATTTTTGATAATCATCCGCTGAAAAAGAAAATTTCTACCGCCCAAAAATATTTACATAATAAAGTTAAACTTTGTACTGCTGGAACTTGTTTATAAGTTATTCATGTCCCTCTAATTAATTTATCCTTTTTTCGCAATTCTCTTCATCAAATCATTATCCACCTTTACTTTATTATTATTATAGTTCACTCTTAAAACTCTTATCCATAAGGGTTTATTCATGAAAATGCATTTATCAAAACTCGTTTTATTACCATTATTACTCCTGCTAACCGCTTGTGAGACATTACCCCCAAAGAGTACAAGCAGTGTTACTACAAATAACCCAATGGTCGTATTACCGATAGCAACAGCAGTTCAGGTTAATTACCAAGATGAAGTGAAGTTGTTACGTCTTAACCAACTTATTGCTGAACATAAAGGTGATAAAAAGCAGAAAGCAACGCTCTTTTATGAGCGTGGTATTATCTATGACCGTATGGGGCTAAGCGCGCATAGTCGTTATGATTTTACACAATCTGTTAATGCAGATCCCACATTTCCTGATGCTTACAACTCACTCGGTGTTTACCTGTTATTAGGTCAGTCCTATGATGAAGCGTTTGATGCTTTTGATGCTGCGATTGAACTTTCAGATAAGATGCAATATAGCTACTTGCACCGTGCTATCGGGCTTTACCAAGTAAAACGCTATCCTCTTGCATCGCGTGATATTAATAAATTTTATGAGATGGATACAAAAGACCCTTTTCGTACATTGTGGCGCTATATTATCGATAGCAAAATTGATGAACAAAAGGCACTCGCCGATTTACAAAACCAGCAAGCAGAAGGTAATAGTTATGCTTGGTTATTTATTGATGTGATTGCAGGGCGAATGTCGGAAAAAGAATTATTTTCAACAATTGGTCAGGGTGTAGAAACAAATAAACAGATGGCAGAACGTTTAAGTGAAGCATACTTTTACTTAGGACATAAACATAAACTTGCCGGTGACCTAGATAAAGCAATCTATTATTTTAAGCTGACAACAACGACTAATATTCATGAGTTTATCGAGTATAAGTATGCATTAATGGAGTTAGCAAATATTCAAAAAGAATTACAACAAAAATTAGAAAAAGAAAAATAATAGAAATTGTATGTTAAACATAATAAAGGAGCTTCGGCTCCTTTTTTATGTTGAATGAAAAGTTAACGATTAATTGTCATTGTAATCACTTAACACTAAGTTAGCGGCCGCAAAGGCTGCATCTTCACGGGTTTTATTATCTAACTTTTCATTAGCTGCAATTGCATCTAAGGCGTTAATTGCGCAAGTGATCGCCTTTGGCACATAAGCCGCATCACCACTACCAATGAGGTTAATTATATTTTTAGTTTTATCGCAGTATGGGTACATAAGTCACTTCCAAATCATTTTAATGAGCGACCAGTATAGCGTTTATTGCGAGCAATAAACAAAACTGACAGTCTTAGATTCAACGCTTAATTGATTTATCTCATCTATCATTGCTTTATCACAGATATTTGACCAAATAATAACCGCAGCGTAATTATTACTGGATATCGCATCTTTAAATATTTTATTGGGATCAGTAAGCTGCTTTTGGCTAAGTGTAATTACACGGCTTTTATTGATACCTGATTGCTGTAAGAACTGGAAATTTGGTTTGCCTGGTGGTGCAATAAATAAAATCCAGCGTGGATCATCTGCTGTTTGAAGGTGGCTCAACAGCGGTTGATAATTATTAAGGTCATAACTTAGCATTAATCTACCGATTGAGTGATTACGAGATAGACTCTCAATACTATGTGAGAATGAGTTGTTGTTTGCCTGTTGCTGATAACGAGATAACATATATACCACCTGTACAAATACTGTATGAATAAACACTGTATAAAACAACAGTATACTGTTTTGTATGTATTTCAAGCTAATTTGATGGTTTAGAGTCAAATTAGTCGATTTTTGTGATTTTTGTGTGTTTTTTAGGCATAAAAAAAGGTAACCGAAGTTACCTTTTTCATTCAGACGAAAGTACTAATTGTTTAGCATTGAGGTTAATTAATAATTGATTGTTACTGCACCTGATACTAATTTTGCATTATTAACAGCATTGTTTGTATCTGAACCACGTGCGATAGCGACACCTAAACGACGAGAACCACTAATATCGGGTTTTGCAAACAAACGTATTTGTGAACCATTTACTTGTGCAAGTGCTTTACCTATATTGCTGTACTGTAAATCTTGCGAGGTGCCTTGACCTAATATAACGCTAGATGCGCTAGGTCCGTATTGTGTAATTGTTCCAATGGGGAAACCTAATATAGCACGCACATGTAATGCAAACTCAGAAGCATCCTGTGAAAGTAGTGTTACTAGTCCTGTATCATGTGGGCGTGGTGAGACTTCATTAAAGTATACCTCATCCCCCTTTACGAAGAACTCCATGCCAAACAGGCCGTATCCGCCTAATTCTGTTACTACCTTTTCAGCAATTTGTTGTGCTTGCTTGAGTGCTGCTTCAGACATCACTTGTGGTTGCCAAGATTCACGGTAATCGCCATTCTCTTGACGATGGCCAATTGGTGCACAGAAATGCACGCCATCAATAGCACTAATCGTTAGTAGAGTGATTTCGTAGTCAAATGGGATAAACCCTTCAACAATCACACGACCAGCGCCAGTGCGGCCACCTTCTTGAGAGTAATCCCATGCTTTGTCTAAATCGTTCTCAGATTTAATGACACTTTGCCCTTTGCCAGAGCTACTCATTACTGGTTTAACGACACAAGGAATGCCCACATTTTTTACCGCTTGTAGATATTCTTCTTTAGTATCAGTAAAGAAGTATGGAGAGGTTTTAACTTCAAGTGTTTCTGCAACTAACCGTCGGATACCTTCACGGTCCATAGTCAGTTTAGTTGCACGTGCAGAAGGGATAACATTAAAACCTTCATCTTCTAATTTAACCAATGTGTCGGTCGCAATAGCTTCTACTTCAGGAATGATATAATCCGGTTTTTCAGCACGGATGATCTGCTCGAGTTTATCGCCATCTAACATTGAAACAACGTGCGATGAATGAGCAATTTGCATTGCGGGTGCATTTTCATAACTATCAGCAGCAACAACTTCAATGCCAAAACGCTGTAATTCAATTGCAACTTCTTTACCTAATTCTCCAGAGCCTAGTAATAAAGCTTTAGTTGCAGAAGGGGACTTGGCACTACCAAAAAGGGAAACACTCATTATTATCAATCTCATCTATTTAAACGGAAAATCGAGCGATAATAATAACAGAAAAAGTAGGGATAATAAGTAACAGGTAAAAAAAACCGCTTATTTTAAGCGGTTTTTTGTTTGTAGATTAGCACCGTGGCTTACAGGCTTTGTTCGCCACCAAATGCGTCAATAATAGCAGGAATAAGTTGTTTTATTTCACCTGTCATCAGTGCAAAGTCTGCATCAAAGCGAGCAGCAAAATCATCCTTTTCGATATCTTCATTTTGCTCTTGTAAAACGTCTGCAAATTTAACGCGTTTAACGGCAAACTCTTCACCGATCATAAAAGAGATACTATCGGCCCAATTAAGTGCCAGCTTGGTGACGAATTTATCCGATGCAAGATGATTTTTGATCTCATCAGAAAGTAGATCTTGCTGTTTACAACGAATAATGCCACCGCCTTCTAAAGCTGAGCATAACTCGGCTTCATCTTCGAGCTTAAAGTTAGCGGGAATATTTCCTTCAACTAACCAATCGGTCATCACCACGTCAGCTTGGTTTTTAAGCTGAATGGGAACAACAGGTAAACTACCTAGCGTTTTACGAAGTAATGATATTAACTCTTCCGCTTTACGTGCGCTTGATGCATCCACATATAGCATATCTGATTCAGGGTCGATCCAAGCAAAGGTTTGCGACATACGGCTGAATGCACGTGGTAGCAGTTGCATCACGATATCTTCTTTGAGTGCGTCTTTCTCTTTTTTCTTCAGTGCACGGCCTTGCTCAACTTCAATCGCTTCTACACGCTCATTAAGTTGATCTTTAATCACACCTGCGGGTAACATCTTTTCCTCTTTTTTAAGGCAGATAAGAATCTGTTTATTTGCAGTATGTGTATACATGCCACCAATTTTACCCATTGGAAATACCCAACCTAGTTTTGATACATCTTGGCTTCCGCAGGCTTTAAACTTAAACTCTTCTAAGTTTCGTTCTAGTGCTTTTTCATCTTGCTCTAATGGACGGGTAAAACGATAAACTTGTAGGTTTTTGAAAAACATGGGAAACACCTTAAAATAAAAAACAGAGAGCTGAGTTTAAATGAAATTAATTAAAGTGCTTAATGTTTTTTGATAAATGATGTTAATTCGTTACTTTTGTGACAACTTGTAGGATTTTGTCATATAAGTGTCATAATGCGTGGTAATAATAACGGCACTATAAATTGAGTCGAGTAGGTAAGGTAAAATGGCAAGTCGTATATTAGTAGTGGAAGATGAAGTCGCAATCCGTGATATGTTATGTTTTGTTTTAGAACAACATGGTTATGAGTGCTTAGAGGCCGACAGTTACCAAGCTGCGCTTTCTCAACTTGGAGAACCTTACCCTGATCTCATTCTACTTGATTGGATGTTTCCTGGTGGCAGTGGCATTAAGTTGCTGAAACACCTTAAAGTCGATGAAATGTTACGCCAGATTCCTGTTGTGATGTTAACCGCACGTGGTGAGGAGGAGGATAAAGTCCGAGGTCTTGAAAACGGTGCTGATGATTATGTGACAAAACCGTTCTCTCCTAAAGAATTAATGGCGCGTTTGAAATCGGTATTACGCCGTGTAAACCCCACTTCGCTTGATGATACATTGGAAGTTGGGAAACTAAAATTAGACCCTGTTTCTCATCGTGCAACGTTGGAGGATTCACCACTTGATATGGGGCCAACAGAGTTTAAGTTATTGCACTTTTTTATGACTCACCCTGAGCGAGTCTATAGTCGAGAACAGTTGCTCAATAATGTTTGGGGCACCAATGTTTATGTGGAAGATCGCACCGTTGATGTGCATATCAGACGTTTGCGTAAGGCGTTAAAAGACCATGATTATCTTGTACAAACCGTTCGTGGCTCTGGTTACCGTTTTTCAACAAAACAATAAATAGAAGAAAAAAATTGAAAATCTATTCATGGAAAGCATTAATGTGGGGCTTGGTATTGGTTTACCTGCCTGTTGTTATTATTGGTGCGCTATTTAACTGCTTAGAAGAGATGTTATTAGTCTCTTTTTTCATCCATATTATTTGGCACTATTATTATCTTAAAATCTTAAATGATTGGTTGTGGAACAGCAATAGTACCGTGTTGCCTCACGGGAAATCAGAGTGGGAACATGCCTTTATTGGTATCCATAATATGCAACAGCGTCACCGTAAAAGACGCAATAATTTAGCCTCAGTAATCAGTCGTTTTCGTGAAGGTTCTGAAGCATTACCCGATGCCGTTGTTGTGTTTCACAAAACGGGCGAGATAATTTGGTGTAACCGCCTAGCCCAATTCCAGCTTGGTTTTAAATGGCCGGAAGACTCCGGTGATAACATCACTAATTTAATTCGTAATCCACTCTTTGTAGATCACCTTAAAAGTGACGATTATGATCACCCCTTAGATATGATATCTCCAGTTAATTCCGATAAAACCCTCGAATTTCGCGTCATGCCTTATGCAAAAAATCAACGTATATTGATTGTGCGAGATGTAACAACTTACCGCCAACTTGATGAGCAACGTCGCCAGTTTGTTGCCAATGTATCTCACGAGTTAAGGACCCCATTAACAGTATTACAAGGTTATATTGAAATCCTCGCAATGCAGAGTGAGCAGGGGACACGTCAAGAAAAAGCGGTTAGCGTATTAGAGCAACAAACAACACGCATGTGCTCTTTGGTTGAGCAGTTGATGACACTTTCTAAAATTGAGGGCGCCCCAAGTATTGATCTTGATGATAAAGTCAATGTGCCTGCCATGCTCAAACAGATAGAGAGTGAAGCGCAAACATTAGGTCGTAAGAAAAAATTGCAGATTAAATTTTCGATTGAAGATAAATTACAGTTATTAGGCGATGAGATGCAACTTCGTAGCGCCATGGCAAACCTCGTTTACAACGCAGTGAACTACACCCCTAAAAATGGGGCTATCAAAGTTATTTGGCGTGGTTGTGAAACGGGGGCATATTTCTGTGTAATGGATAATGGTGATGGTATTGCCGCTGAGCATATTTTACATTTAACAGAGCGATTTTATCGTGTTGATTGTTCACGCTCTCGCGATACAGGGGGTTCTGGTCTTGGACTTTCAATCGTAAAGCATGCATTAAGTCATTACGATAGTGAACTTAATATCGAAAGTAATTTGGGAGAGGGAAGCCAATTCTCATTTATTATCCCAAATAGTTACTTGCTGTAAATCATTCCGCTACAATGACCGTAAATAAGCCGGCGTCATGAATATTGTTAGTCGGTATTAAAACATTTGTCCCATAACAACCATGAGCCAACTATGAAAAATAGAAAACTTGCCAATAAACTTGACCAATTCTTAGAAATTCATCAATTTAAAGATTACTGCCCAAATGGTTTACAAATCGAAGGGCGTGAGCAGGTGAAAAAAATTATTACTGGTGTGACAGCAAATCAAGCCTTAATTGATGCTGCCATTGAACATCAAGCCGATGCAATTCTAGTGCACCATGGTTTTTTTTGGAAAGGTGAGAAACAAGAGATTGTGGGCATGAAATATAATCGTATTAAAGCGCTTATTGAAAATGATATTAACCTTTACGCATATCACTTGCCACTTGATGTGCACCCTGAGTTTGGTAATAACGCACAACTCGCTAAATTGTTACAAATAACCGATAGACGCCCACTTGAACCCTGGGATAAACGCAGTGTTGGTCGCGTGGGTAAATTTGAAGAGGCGATAAGTCCTGATGATTTATGCACTCGTTTAGAGCAAGTACTTGATCGTAAACCTTTGCATATTGATGGAGGGAAAAAAGAGATCAAAACCATCGCATGGTGCACGGGTGGAGGGCAAGACTATATTAGCATCGCAGCAGAGCAAGGCATTGATGCTTTTATCAGTGGAGAAATATCCGAACGCACGACACATATCGCACGTGAAATGGGTATTCACTATTTTGCAGCGGGTCATCATGCAACAGAGCGCTATGGCGTTCAAGCACTAGGGCAGTGGTTAAACGATGAATTGGAGTTTGATGTAACCTATATTGACATCGATAACCCAGTTTAACACTATCCTAAAATATTGAACATCAACGGGTATCAGGCCTGTTGATGTGCAAACCTCACAAAAACTCTTTAAACCATTCGGCATTTCGTAAACCGCTAATAATTTTTTGTATAAAAGCGCACGACTAGACTATTCTTGAAATAAACATACTTGCTATACAACGATTTTACGGCTATTCGCTACCGATTGTATTAATACCTGTAATACATGAGTGAATATTTTACGATTAAATACTTATTGTTTATTAGGAGAGTAATATGTCTACAACGCATGTGGTACACAATCATAAAGGCGACTATGCACGAACGATTGAATGTAATAAAATTGATGCTTTCTCCCCCTTTCATTGGTTATCACTCGCGGTTGATGATTTTTTTGCTGCCCCATTGATAAGTCTTGGTTATGGCCTTGTGTTTAGTGTGATTCCTTTTTTAATCCTGCAAGTTTTCTCGCTTGATGCAAACCCTATGTACATTATCCCAATGGTCGTTGGTTTAGCTTTAATAGGGCCAATCTTCTCTTCTGCACTTTATGATGTTGCGTGGGAGCTAGAAAAAGGGCATTCACCTAGCTTTAGCCATAGCGTTAAATCTCTTTTTAGAAACCAAGTTGGCCTGTGGGGGTTCGCGGTAATATTGGTATTGCTATTTACGCTTTGGGTGCTTTTAGCTGGGCTTGTCTTTGCACTTTACCCCAATGTAGCAGAGCCAAGCTTTGTAGAGCTTTCTGCATTTTTAGGGCTTGGTAGCGTACTTGGCAGCATTTTGCTAACGGTGGTATTGGTTATCTCTGCTTTTACGCCACAAATTATTATGGAGCGCCGTGTTGATATAATGACCGCCGTATTTAGCTCTGCTAATGCTGTAAAAAATAATCTGCTAGTGATGTGTGTATGGGGGGGCGTAATTTTAAGTGCGGTGACGATTGGTTTTTTAACCTCAGCAATTGGTTTTGTTATTATTATGCCTATTTTAAGTTATGCAAGTTGGCATGCATATATCGCAGCGATTAAAACTAAAAAAGAGCGTACTTTCGAGTAATATTTATAAATAAACCGAAATGCGTAAGCAAGTTATGCAAGACAAGAGCAGCTAGTGCAATCTAAAAAGTGGCAAATATATTAAACATATTTGCCACTTTTTTTGTATCTACTCAAACCGTTGCAATTTAAGGTTATTTCATTTTTGTAAATGCTTATTCAAAGTATAAGATGTTGTGTCTAGTAACTCTTATAAACTCATTATTTTAGCTCAACACTATAGAAGCTTGTTGTACCACTCACTTCATTACCAACGATTAAAATGGGTGATTTTGTTGGGCTGTCTTCAGCGTTAACAAATTTAAATCCTTCTGGCCCCAAATCTCCAGCATCTATTTGGTACTCTTTAATGCCGTCACCATTAGAATCTTTGTTATCTTTAGGGTTAATAGTGATATCTCGGTTATTCAGGTATTGAACAAACTGCGCTTGGCTTGGATTACTGATGTTATAGACCATAATGCCACCCATGCGCTCTAGTCCAATAAACGCGTAAGTCTGGTCATTAATAACCCCCGTTGTTAACGCTTCTGGCTCAGGGCCTTTATTATCACTGCGATCTTCATTTTTCAATTTGTTGTGGCTTTGGTTAAATCGATTGCCATATTTCTCAGCTGTAATACGTTCAAAATCACTTCCTGAGTCAAAGACTAGCGTTTCATTTTCAGTGTCCCAGATAGAAAATGAACGTGCACCAAAGGTCATTAAGCGGTCGATTTTACCATCATTGTTTAAGTCACCAAATTGTTGCGTGATTGAGTGAGAAAATTTAACTTGCTGAACGGTATCTTGGTATAAACCTCCTGATTTAAAATTACTTAGATCAAGACTATTTTGTAATGGAGAATAAACAGATTTATCAAATGCATCTTTGAGTTTTATATCATCAGCACAGCTGTGCTCCTCAATGTTAAAATAGAAGTTTGCGGATTCACATTGTGCTTGTGTCAAATCAGTCAGCCAATCACTGCGATCATCACCTTCATTTGCAGTAATTAAATAATCTATGTTATTGATAGTGACAGTTGCAATAGAATCGGGTTGATATAAACCTAACGCAGGCTCATTTTTTATATCCACTTTTTTATCTTTATTATTCCCGTCTAACTCATTGCCTAGAAGGCTATGATCTTTGAAACCAAGCGCCATTATCTTGTCGATAGATTTTGATTTTAAATCGACAATAGCGATTGCATTGTTCTCCTGAAGCGAAACATATGCTTTAGAGGATTGCTCATTAATTGCAATATATTCAGGCTCTAAATCCTGTGCAACAGTGGCATTGTAACCATTTAAGACTAATTGCTTGGGTAACTCATGATAGCGTTGCCCACCAACATTAAAATCGCTAAAGGTTAGACGTGTTACATCAGTTTTTAATATTGCATCTTGCCAATCGATATCAATAATAGCAATTTCGCCTTCCGGATCTACAGCATAGTTTTTATCGCTAGGCTCTCCTTCTATAGCAACAACTAATTTTGTGCCATCTTTAGTAAAGGACAGCATATCGGGTAATGAACCAACATAAATAGCATTAATAAAACTTAGGTCTTGGCTATTATAAAATGCGACCCAACCAGCATCAGTTTTTAATTCTGCTTCTATAGCAACGGCAACTAAACCATTGCTAATATCAACACTATTAGCCGCACCCGCTTTAACGTTAAGGTGTTTTAGTAAGTCAGCTTTGATATTAAGATACCCAGCTAGCGATGGATACTGAATGTTTTTACTGTCGATAATGTCTATTTTTCCAGACTGAGCATTTACTACAAAGGTTTGTTTTGTTCGTTTGTCATAGCTGACAATTTCAGCTGCGCTTTGATCAAAAATGTTGCTGTGATATCGACCCTGCTCGACAAGTTTAATTGAACTTGCTGTATTTGTTGTTGAGCAAGCAACTAATGCACCTGAAAGTAGCGCGGTTGTAATTAAATTGTGTTTCATTAAGTAACCTATCTTATTTTGCTATGAAAACATCACGTTTTACAGGTCGGTTATGACAGTTATATGACGACTATTATTAACTTTGTTGTACAAAACCTAAACGACTACGTAACCTTTGTTGAATAATTAATCACTTAAACCTATTAATGCAAAAAATCTGCTTCAAGTGCTTGTAGTTGAATCAAACTTGTATAGAATACCCGTCACTTACTAAGCACTAAGCGAAGTTAAGTAACTGCCCGGATGGTGGAATCGGTAGACACCCAAGATTTAAAATCTTGTGCATTCTGTGCGTGCGAGTTCAAGTCTCGCTCCGGGCACCATATTTAAATAAAAAGCCTCGTATAATACGGGGCTTTTTATTGTCTGGAATTCAATTCCCATCAAATTAAATACATAGAAATAGCATTGTGCATCATCAATAGTCTGCAAGTATATACTTCGTATTAATCTCGTTTTAACATCTAAAATTTGAGTTTGATAGTGAGAAAGTGGGGTAATATCAATATATCTCGGTACCGCTCTGGTATTATTTTTTATTTAAACTCCAAGGCTCGCAAATGACTGAATACATCCTACTCGCCATCATTATGGTTTTTATCTATTTTGTATTGATAAGAAATCGACCGACGCCTAAAAGTGATTGGGAGTCTTTACCAACACTGAGTGAATATCAAGGTTTAAAAAAATCAAAAAATGAACTTGGTGTGCAATGTTGCCAATACTGTGGGCATACCGAAACAGTTGAGCGTACTTTAAATTCAGAAAAAGAAAATTTCGATAAAACAAAGTATTACCATGCATGTACAAGTTGTAAAATAGTTCTATGGCGCAGTCAAACACAGCTATAGACCAAAAGTCATTCTTGAAAATATGAAACCTTTTCTTTTTACTATTATATTTTCAAGCCAGTTGTTGCTGAGTTTGCTTTACCACGTGTGCCAAATCACTAGCGTAAAAAGAAATAACAATCCCGAAACAGGGAAATATGCACCGTGTAAGTGGGTAGGTACACACAATGGTAGAGGCACTATTAACTATTCAAATACAATGATGTATCTAAATAAACCGGAAGAGTTGGCTGTTGATCTTCTAAAGGGGTCTTTGACCATGAAAAATCCTGCTCTATCTTATTAAATGACCTAGGAATATATCTCCGCCGTTACCTACATTGTATTTAAACAGTTTAACGAGCTGTTTAGATAAATCTCAGTGCAATTTAGTTCAAAAAAAGAGGGCGCTGAGTAAGCAGATAAGTATAATGTTGCTTGTATAAAACCAATAGGATAATAGTGTGGATACAAGTAACGAAAAACGCCTTAATAAATATATCAGTGACTCTGGATTTTGCTCTCGCCGACATGCGGACAAGCTAATAGAACAAAGCCGTGTCAAAATTAACGGTGTTGTGCCTGAACTTGGCACAAAAGTACAACCTGGTGATAAAGTGGTTGTTGATGGCAAACTAATAAATGCTGTTGAAGAGAACAAATCTGACCGTGTATACATCGCATATAACAAACCGATTGGTATTACCTGCACAACTGAGCTTGATGTACGTGGTAATATTATTGATGCTATACGCCATAAAAAACGGATTTTCCCTATTGGACGATTAGATAAGCCTTCTGAGGGATTAATCTTTTTAACCAGTGATGGTGACATTGTTAATAAAATTCTACGTGCTGAAAATGCCCACGATAAAGAATATCTCGTTACCGTTGATAAACCACTCAGTGAACGCTTTGTAGAGCGCATGCAACGTGGTGTACCTATCTTAGATACCATAACAAAACCTTGTATTGTAAAAGTACAAAGCCGTTTTGTGTTCTCAATTATTTTAACGCAAGGCCTTAATCGTCAGATTCGTCGCATGTGTGAATTTTTAGGGTACGAGGTTACTGAGTTAAAACGCACGCGTATCATGAAAGTGACGTTAGATAATTTAAAACCTGGGCAATGGCGTAATTTAACCACGCAAGAAATGCAAGATATCAACCAAGCGGTCTCGGGATCGTCTAAAACTGCGGTAGAAACAGCCCAACCTAATCCATCACCTAAAAAAGTGAACAAAAGCCCTTATGGTGACACGCCGAGTAAAGGCAAAAAGATATTCGTTAATAAGAAAGCTAGTACGAGTTCAAAAGCGAAGACTGGAAAACGAACACTAACGTTAAAGCGCAAATGAGTGTTGGTGAGTTTGATTTAATTAAGCGTTACTTTAAGCAGAAAACAAGCCTGGACGAAAGTCAAAGCGTTGCTAGTGGTGTTAATGTTGGCATTGGTGATGATTGTGCAATTTTAGATATCCCTGATGGATATCAACTTGTTGTAACGACCGATAGCCTTGTGTCGGGTGTACATTTCTTTGAAGATGTTTGCCCCTATAGACTAGGTTATAAATCCTTGGCAGTTAACTTAAGTGATCTTGCCGCTATGGGGGCGACTCCGAAGTGGCTTTCTCTAGCGATCACGCTACCAAATGTTGATGAACAGTGGTTAAGTGAGTTTTCTCGCGGTTTTTTTGAGTTAGCCAACAAATACAACGTTAAACTTATTGGCGGTGATACAACAAAAGGCCCACTCTCTATTACAGTGTCTGCCAAAGGTATTGTGCCTCGTAATAGGGCTCTATTGCGCAGTGGCGCGCAGGTGGGTGACCTAATTTGTGTTTCAGGTTGTTTAGGTGATGGAGCGTTAGGGCTTGCGTGTAAGTTAGGAAACCAAAGTGTTGATAATAAAAGTGCATTTATTAATGCATTAGAGTTAACGGATCCCCGTAATGAGTTAGGTATTTTGTTAGCAGATTATGCCTCAAGTTGTATCGATATCTCCGATGGATTAGTGCAAGATCTACAGCACATCCTTGATGCTTCTCGCTGTGGTGCAATACTCGCGATTGATAAATTACCGTTATCACAAGCGATGCAATTAGAGCGGAATAAACAAACCCTCACCGTTGAGCAAACATTACAGTACGCGTTAACGGGGGGAGACGATTACGAACTGTTGTTCACCATAAGTAAACGGGCTTACCAACAGCTTTGTATGCACAAAGCAGAGACGACTTTCTCTGTAGTGGGTGAGATTGTTAAAGATGTTGAAATGAAACTTAAACTTACAAATGGTGGCCAAGCAGTAACAGCACAATATGCTGGTTGGGATCATTTTAAATAGTATCAATACAACTAGATAATATGACTAGTTAACATTGCTATATTAAATAATTAGGTAAAAAATTAGATGAAACGTGAAGATTTAAAAGGATTAGAACTTTCTAATCCGCTACATTTAGCTGCTGTCGGATTTGGCAGTGGTTTGCCAAATAAAGCTCCGGGTACATTTGGTACGCTTGCTGCTGTGCCACTCTATTACCTGCTCTCTTTTTTATCTCTAGAAACTTATATTATTGTGCTTATTGTGAGTAGTTTATTAGGTTTCTGGTTCTGCCATGTTGCGAGTCGTGATATGGGGGTACATGATCATAAAGCGATTGTTTGGGACGAGTTTGTCGGATATTGGATAACCATGGTAAGTGTACCTTTTAGTTGGCAGTGGGCAATAGTTGGTTTCATTCTATTTCGTTTCTTTGATATTTTAAAACCGTGGCCAATTAGCTGGCTTGATAAAAAGATGCAGGGTGGTTTTGGTATCATGATCGATGATATCGTTGCTGGTATTTTTGCTGCCACTGTATTACAGATACTTATCCATTATTATGGTTGATAAAATGTTAAATTTTTTTAAGCCTTTAAAAGTGATTGTTTGTTTACTTTTGCTACCTGTGTTGATGGTAAATGCATCTATCATTCAAGTTCAACCTAGCAATCAAAAGGTAGTAAAAATTGCAGTTACTGATATTCCTAACTATTTTTCACCTTATGCCTCACAAGGTTTGAGTGCACAGTTTAGCCACCTATTTTTTGATCCCTTGGTACGCTGGGGGCAGGAAAAAAACATAGAGTATCGTTTATTAGCAAAAGTAAAAAAGCTTAAAAACAATAAAACGCGTTTTTATTTGAAAAAAAACATTTTTTTTCATTCCGGAAATCTATTAACTAGTAAAGATGTTATTTGGTCATATAATGAGGCGCTAAAAAACAAATACCTACATCGTAAATTTCAGCATATAATTAAAATTAAACCGATTAACAATTATCAATTTGATATTCAAACTGAGCTGACTCAAGCTCAACTTCTCGATTATTTAACCCATTTTTTTATACTTGATAGTGCTTATTACAAGAAAAATAAAATAGAGCATGATGTGGCTCAAAGTGCGCTCTCGCCACCGATTACTACCTTGCCTCTATCCGGCACAGGGCCGTACCGTGTTGCCTCTTTCTACGCCGGAGTTAATTTACAGGTACGAGCTAATCATAGTTATTGGCTAAATCAACCAATGTATAACTCATTGAACTTTGTAAAAATAAAATCGATAGATTCTCGCTTATATGCACTATTAGCGGATGATATTGATATTAGTGAATCAATAGCGAGCAAAAACACTAACTCAGTGGAGTTGTTAGAAAATAAAATCATTCATCAAACAGCGACTTATAATGCACTGTTTTTAGTGATTAATGAGAAAAGTAATGATCTTTTTAAGCGCAAAACAGCACGTAATGCTATCCACTTAGCGATCAACCAACCTGGTATGTTGAAACATATCTTAAATGGTAGCGGCTCTATAGATAGTTCTTTGAAAATAATTCCTTCAAAAGTGATTGAGCCAACTTATAATGCTAAACGTGCCAAATATCTGCTTAAGAAGATGGATGCGCCTGAGCAACTTTCGCTATTGGTGATGGCTGACGCTAGTAATCATTCGACAGAGGTCATTCTGGCACTTGAAAATATGTTTAAAAGGGTTGGGATTAGATTAGCGATTACAGAGGTAAAAACAGTTGAACGTTGGAATGCCTTGCAGTTTGACTATGATCTGACACTCTCTACTTGGCAGTCAGCATTGATGAATAGTGATAATATTTATCAAGATATCTTTGCCAACAGCCTCCTTTCAAACTACCTTGATAGTCTCTTTAAAGAGCAGGGTAAAGCATTAACGATGCAAGACAAAATAGATCTGTTTAAAGAGTATCAGATATCTGATCGTATCGTGCCATTATTTTCTGAGAATCAGATTTGGGCAACTGATACACAGTTTGACTTAAATCATCTATTTTCGGTTAACGCTATTCCCTATTGGCATCTCTTATCACCAACTACTCACTAAAGTAGCTTTTAATTTGTGATTCAATGCCAGCACTATCAAGTTGTAGTAGCTGGTAGATCTCTTCTTGACTTCCTTGCTCTACAAATACATCGGGTAGCCCTAAATTTAAAGTGGCACGATTAACCTTGTTCGCCATGAAGAATTCGTTTACGCCTGAGCCTGCACCACCGGCAATGCTATTTTCTTCAATCGTTACAAATTGGCTGTGGCTTTGAGCTAACTCTATCAGCAGTTCAACATCTAGTGGCTTTACAAAACGCATATCAACTAATGTCGCGTTAAGTTTTTTAGCGACAGGAATCGCTTGTTGTAACAAGGTACCAAAACATAGAATTGCAAGTTTCTCACCAGACCGAACAACATTTGCTTTACCAATCTCAAATGCAGACATGTTTTTATCGATAGCCAAACCTGTGCCTGTGCCACGAGGATAACGAACAGCCGCTGGTTTAGCTAACATATGGCCGGTGTAAAGCATATCACGGCACTCTTGTTCATCGGACGGTGTCATCACCACCATGTTAGGCACACAACGTAAGAAACTAAGATCATAAGCGCCCTGGTGAGTTGGGCCATCAGCGCCAACTATACCAGCTCTATCAATGGCAAATAAAACACCTTGATCTTGAATGGCAACATCATGAATAACTTGGTCATATGCACGCTGTAAAAAGCTTGAGTAGATTGCAACTACGGGATTCAAGCCTGAAATAGACATACCTGCCGCAAGTGTGACTGCATGTTGTTCTGCAATGGCAACATCATAATATTTGTCTGGATGACGTTTTGAAAACTCAACCATGCCAGAGCCTTCACGCATAGCAGGGGTTATTGCGGTTAGATTTTCATCAGAGTCTGCCATGTCATTAAGCCAATCTCCAAATACTTGTGAGAATGTCTGTGAGCTTGGTGCTGCTTTTGGTAGGTCTTGGTCTGGCGTAAATTTAGGCACTGCATGATAACGGATTGGATCTAATTCTGCCTGTTTATAACCTTTACCTTTTTTGGTCATAATATGTAAAAACTGCGGGCCAGAGTGGCTACGCATATTACGTAAGGTGTCAACTAAGTCGAGTACATTATGGCCATCCATCGGACCTATGTAGTTAAACCCAAACTCTTCAAAAATGGTTGCTGGTGATACCATGCCTTTAAGGTGTTCTTCGGTGCGTTTTGCAAATTCTTTGATAGGTGGTACGTTAGAAAGTACTTTTTTGCTACCCTCACGTAGTTGTGTGTACAAATCACCTGATAATATTTTAGCAAGGTGATTATTAAGCGCACCTACATTTTCAGATATCGACATCTCATTGTCATTCAACACAACTAACATATCATTGTGAATTGCACCGGCATGATTCATAGCCTCAAATGCCATACCCGCAGTTATTGCGCCATCACCGATAACAGCAACAACTTTGCGTCCCTTTTGCTCTTTGTCAGCAGCAATTGCCATACCTAATGCCGCACCAATTGAGGTCGATGAGTGACCAACGCTTAATACGTCATATTCACTCTCTTCACGCCATGGAAACGGGTGTAACCCTTTAAAAGTGCGAATGCTGTGCATTTGATCTCGACGACCTGTCAGAATTTTGTGTGGGTAAGCTTGATGGCCAACATCAAAAATAAGGTGATCAAATGGAGTGTGATACACGTAATGTAGTGCAACTGTCAGTTCAACAACACCAAGTCCAGAAGCCAGATGGCCACTAGTTTGGCTAACACTATTAAGTAAAAATTGACGTAACTCATTACAAAATTCAGGTAGCTGTTCTTTTTTTAATAAACGCAGATCTTCTGGGTAATTGATATTGGTAAGTAATGGATAATTTTTAAGATCTAAAGGCATAATATTAAGTCGCGTTTTTCAAGGAAATGGGAGAAATCAATTTCTATCTATCTCGTTTAACGATATATAAGGCAAACGATTCAAGTAACTGAGTATTATAAGGCAATTGTGACAAAGCATGAAGCGCTTCTTGATAAAGAGATTGTGCTTTTGCGATCGCTTGCTCTAATCCGAGTAGTGCAGGATAGGTAGATTTATGATGTGCTATATCAGAACCCTGTGGTTTACCAAGGGTTTCTGTATCACTTATAATATCTAAAATGTCATCCTGCACCTGAAATGCGAGCCCAATAGCAGATGAAAATTTTTGTAGGTGCAACAGGTGTTCCAAAGGTAATGACTCATCAGCTAACGCACCCAGTGTCACAGCGGCTTGAATTAGAGCCCCTGTTTTTGCTGCATGTATTTTTTCTAAATTGTTAAGATCAACTTGTTTGTTTTCAGCTTCTAAATCAAGTGATTGACCACCACACATACCTCTTTCACCTGAAGATTTAGCAAGCACATTTGCCATTTTTAATTGTGTTGTTGCACTGAGCCCATCAATTGGCGTTGAAATAATATCAAAAGCTAAGGTCTGTAGTGCGTCGCCTGCTAAAATTGCGGTTGCTTCATCGAATTCAATATGACAAGTCTTTTGACCTCTGCGTAGGTCATCATCATCCATTGCAGGAAGATCATCATGAATAAGGGAATATGCATGAACACACTCAATTGCACTAGCCAGTGGATCTAATTTGTTCAATGAAACGCCAAGCATTTCACCAACGGCATAAACAAGAAACGGACGAACACGTTTACCACCTAACAGGGCGCCATAAGCCATTGCATCATTTAATTTTTTTGATGTTGGTAATGTGACTTGAATATGTTGGCTAAGTTGCGAATTAACACGTAATTGGTATTGTGCAATAGTTTCTAAAAGTTGTGTCATAAATATTACGTTTCACTGAATTCTTGAAGAGGAGATTGACTGTCATTTTTCATTAAGATAGCGACTTGTTGCTGTGCTTTTTGTAATTTTTGGCTATTACTACGAGCAAGTGAGATCCCACGTTCAAACTGTTTGAGCGCATCTTCTAATGGTAACTCTCCTGTTTCGAGGTGAGTAACGATATGCTCTAATTCGCTAATTGCTTCTTCATAAAGCATGTTCTCAGGTTTTTTAAATGCCATTTTATTACCCTTATTCTAGCTTTTAAATTTTTTCCAAGGTTACCCTGCACAGGTCATAAGTCAAACAACCTGAGATAAATTATTTATAAACAGTGAGGTTATGATGGATTATCTCATTTTTAAATTAATGATTAACTGCAAACTGGCGATAACTAGCTATAATCACAGCATAAGTTTAACTTGTTTTAATCAAAGGAATATTTTGTGGATTTAGCTACTCTGATCGGTTTTGTTGGTGCATTTGGTTTTGTTATTATGGCGATGCTACTTGGTGGTACCATTGATATGTTTATCGATATGGTATCAGTACTCATTGTGTTTGGCGGTACAGCAATGGTAGTAATGATGAAATACAACATGGGGCAGTTTATTGGGGCTATAAAGATAGCAATGAAAGCATTTATGTTTAAAAGCGACTCACCAGATGAATTAATCAATAAATCTGTAGAGATGGCGGATGCTGCGCGTAAAGGTGGATTTTTAGCACTAGAAGAGGCTGAAATAAGTAACGCATTTATGCAAAAAGGTGTGGATATGCTCGTAGATGGACATGACGCAGATGTAGTACGAGCAACACTTGAAAATGATATCCGCTTAACTGCTGGTCGACATGAAATTGGTGCAGACATATTCAAACAGATTGGTGATGTTGCACCTGCAATGGGTATGATCGGTACACTAGTTGGCTTGGTAGCGATGCTTTCAAATATGGATGATCCCAAATCAATTGGTCCTGCAATGGCTGTTGCCCTGTTAACTACTCTTTATGGTGCAATCATCGCGAATATGATGGCATTGCCTGTTTCTGATAAATTAAAGTTACGTGCTTTAGAGGAGAAACTTAATCGTAGCCTCATTTTAGATGCGGTATTAGGTATTCAAGATGGCCAAAATCCACGTGTAATAGAAGGTGTATTACGTAACTATCTGCCTGAATCGAAACGTGGCGCTTCGGGTGGTGAAGATGGTGGTGACGAATAATGGCTGAGGAGGAGTGTAAATGCCCACCTGAGGGATTACCAGCATGGATGGGAACTTTCGCTGATTTGATGTCACTGTTGATGTGTTTCTTTGTACTTCTATTATCATTTTCTGAAATGGATGTTTTAAAATTTAAACAGATTGCAGGTTCAATGAAATATGCTTTTGGTGTGCAATCAATGCTTGAGGTGAAAGACATTCCGAAAGGTACCTCTGTTATTGCACAGGAGTTTACTCCTGGTAAGCCGGATCCCACACCTATTGAAGTGATCATGCAACAAACCATTGAGATGACTAAAGCAAAGCTTGATTTCCAAGATGGAGATTCAAGCCGTGTTGGTGGACAAGAGAATGTAAAAGTACGTAAAGTGGCATCTCCGCAAGAGGTTGAAGCGGAAAGTACTTCAGAAGCACAATCTGAATCAGATGCAGAGGGGCAAAAAGAGGAAGCGCCTACACAAGAGCAGCAAAGTGAATCAAAGGACTCACAGCTTGAAGAGTTCAATCCGGCACCTGGCGTATCAGCGCAACATGGTTTAGCAAAGAAAATTGCAAAAGAGCTACGCGAAGAGATTGAAGATGGCGCAATAGAAATTGAAGCGCTTGGTCAACAACTTATTATTCGAGTACGTGAAAAAGGAGCATTTCCTTCTGGCTCAGCATTTTTACAGCCACGTTTTAGGCCCGTTATTGCAAAAGTGGCTAAAGTATTAGTTGATGTTCCCGGCGTTATTACTATTTCAGGGCATACCGATGACGAACAAGTACAATCAGAACTGTATCGTTCTAATTGGGATTTATCAGCACAACGAGCAGTGTCGGTTGCACATGAAATGCTAAAAGTGCGTCAGATAAGAAGTAAACAATTAGTGGTGGTGGGTTATGCTAACAGTAAACCATTAAATAAGAGTAAGAATAAAAATGAAAAACAACGAAATCGCCGTGTAGAGATTATGATAATGCAGGGTGAGGCCTCTGAAAGTGAAGAGATTGGCGTGGCTCCAGAGTAAAAGACAGCAGAGGGCATTATTAAAACCATCTAATAATTAGGTGGTTTTTCAGTTTTAAAATTGAGTAACTATATGATTAATATTGAAGTATGTATTGATAACATCGAATCACTATTCTCGGCACAAAATGCAGGAGCTGGCCGAATTGAACTGTGTAGCTCGCTTGCATTAGGCGGACTAACACCAAGCAATGGTTTAATCTCGCAGGTTGTAAAACATGCAAATATTCCTGTTTATGTGATGATCCGACCACGTGATGGTGACTTTTTATATTCAAGTTATGAAATTGAAATGATGATGGAGGAGATCCATAATGCTCGTACGCTTGGTGTTCAGGGAGTTGTTTTTGGTTTATTGAATAAATATTCGCAGATAGATAAGGATGCTTTGAAAAGTTTAATGCAGGAGAGTAAGGGGTTAGGAGTTACTTTTCATCGTGCTATTGATTGTTGTAATGATGCTGGCCTGGCAGTTGAAACTATTTTAAGTGTGGGTTGCGATCGTATTTTAACTTCTGGGTTAGCAACTACAGCTGAGCTTGGGGGCGATTGTATTAAGTTTATGGTTGAGCAGAGTAAAGGTCAACTATCAGTGATGGCAGGAGCTGGGGTTAATAAACATAATGTTGCTCGTATTGTGAAAGCGACTGGTGTACAAGAGGTGCATTTATCAGGAAAAGTATGTCGTAGTAGTCAAATAAAAACACACCACAATTGTGGTTACCTGCCTGAGTTTATGAATATCAACGTGACATCTTTTGAAAAAATTGAAGGTATAAAGCAAGCTTTGCAAGGCTTTTAAATATGTAAAGCGTAACCATGTTATTAGCCCTATTTTGCATATTTAATGCTAACGGGTATAATAAGTCACAAAAAAGTATAACCCTCAAAGCAAAAGTGCTAGTAATAAAAAAGTGAATAATGAAGATACCTAAAAGAATACAACCCTTAGTAGATGATGGCCTTGTTGATAAAGTGTTACGCCAATTGATGAGCGGTAAAGAGGCAACCGTGTTTGTGGTGCAGTGTGGTGACGAAATTCGTTGTGCAAAAGTATATAAAGAAGCCAGCAAGCGTAGCTTTAAACAAGCTGTTTTATACAACGAAGGACGTAAAGTTCGAAATGGCCGTCGTGCACGTGCAATGGAAAAAGGCTCTAAATTTGGTCGACAACAGCAGGAAGAGGTTTGGCAAAATGCAGAAGTTGAGGCGCTCTATAAACTAGCTGATGCTGGTGTTCGTGTTCCACAACCATACGGTTGCTTTGAAGGTGTTCTACTGATGGACTTGATCACCGATGAAGAAGGTTTTGCTGCCCCTCGTTTGAATGATGTTTCTATGTCTGAAGAGCAAGCGGTTGAAGATCACCTAGACATCATGAAAGATATTGTACGTATGTTAACTGTGGGAATCGTGCATGGCGACCTTTCTGAGTTTAATGTGTTAGTTGATGAATGGGGACCCGTTATTATCGATCTGCCTCAAGCTGTTGATGCTGCTGCCAATAATAATGCTAAAAGCATGTTATTAAGAGATGTAAATAATATGACTACCTATTTTTCTCAATTTGCACCACAACTTTCAAAAACGCAATATGGTAAAGAGATTTGGGCATTGTATGAGGCTGGAGATTTATCCGCTGATACAGTACTAACTGGTAAATTTAAGGAAGACAAATCAGATACTAATATTGGAAATATTATTGAAGAAATTGAAGCCGCACGTAATGAGCATGAAGAAAATCAACAACGTATCGCTGAATTTGAAGTTTAGAACACGATATATTGCGGTGCGGATATAGTGATAAGTAAATTCAAAGGAATGAAATGGCAAATGTTTTAAGGAGAAAAGCGCTTTTGTTAGTGGCAATTATTGTCACCACTATAGTTGCCACTATTACCTATCTTAATTTTCCCTCACTAGATACGTCCAATAAACAAGCACTTGATATTACCCAAAATATTACAATCGAAGTTGAATCTGAACAAGTGAAAGAGCTGGAGACGTTAAGAGTTTTAACCTGGTCTGGAGCACAAACTTTCTTGCCGCGTTCTGGTCACCCGCAAGATCTTGAAATTACCTACCTTAAAGAGTTTGCTGAATTACATAGCTTACTTTTTGTAAATATTAAAGTTGATAAGTTCTCCGATCTGATTCCTAAGTTACTCGCAGGGGAAGGAGATGTTATATCGGCCAATTTAACCGTGTCTGCACAGCGTAAAAAGCTAGTTAATTTTAGTGACCCATTTATTCAGACTAATGAATTCTTATTGATGGGAAAAGAGAGTAAAACGTTAAAAAATAGTAAAGCACTGAGTGGACGAGAAGTTGTTTTACAGAAAGGTAAAAGTTATGAAGTGAGTGCGTTAGGGCTACAAAAAGTATACCCAAAACTAAAACTCCGATATGTTGATAACAATATTAGCAACGAACAAATATATGATCGTTTAGCGAGTGGTGAGTATGACCTTACCATTCAGGATAATAATCTTATTCAATCAGCGCTTGGTTACCGTGATGACATTAAAAAAAGTCTACAAGCGAGTATCAAGCGCGACATCGGTTGGGCTGTTGCACCGGAGAATAAAAGCTTATTAAAACAACTTAACATTTTCCTAAAAGCACAAAAGCTAACAGTAGAAGGTGAAAGCTCGATTAAGAGTAAGTGGCAGCAGATTCAACATAACAAAACAGTGCGTTTTGTATTACGTAATAACTTATCTTCATATTATATCTGGCGAGGTGAGTTATTAGGGTTTCATTACGAGCTAGCTAAACGTTTCGCAAAAGAGCATAAATTACGTTACGAAATAATTGTTGCCCCTGATAACATCTCCTTGATCGACTATATTATCGAAGATAAAGCTGATATCGCGTTAGGTTTCTTAACACCTACAGATCAACGTAGAGCTAAAGGAGTCAGTTTTTCTAGGCCTTACCATTATGCGTCTGAACTGTTAATTGCCCATCAAAGCTTCCCTGAGGTTTCAACAGTTTCACAGTTAGGCTCTGGTGAAATACATGCTCGTCCATCTAGTTCATACTGGCAAACAGCACTTGAATTGCAAAAAGAGGCAACAGAACTTGATGTTATTGCGGCTCCTGAAGAGCAGGAAACCGAATCTATTATCGGTTTTGTCGCTGAACAGAAATACCAATTTACAATCGCCGATAGTCATATTGTAGATATTGAGATGACTTTTAGAGACAATATACAATCATTGATGTCTTTAGGGGAGCCTAAAGCACAAAGCTGGGCAGTGAAGTCAGATAATAGCGAGTTATTAAGTAAAGCTAATGCCTTTATTAAAAAGCATTATAAAGGACTTTTTTATAATGTAATTTATAATAAATACTTTAAAAATCAGCGACGTTTAATGAAACATTATAGTGGTTTTGATGCGCTTAAAAGTTTAGGTGTTTT
>Ga0209395_1000883_pt1 | contig 43227 bp, 33 predicted proteins | sample GOMGulsemesocosm_3_FD_184635 | JGI IMG/M metagenome (GOLD analysis project Ga0209395, IMG submission 184635) | Methane-oxidizing microbial communities from mesocosms in the Gulf of Mexico - GOM9D Gulf of Mexico (SPAdes) (version 2) | ecosystem: Environmental > Aquatic > Marine > Cold seeps... | reverse complement strand
CGAGACCCTTTGTTGAATACGACGTCATTATTTTTTCCATCACCCAAAGATAAGTAATAGATCAAATATGGGGATCTGCGTCAAGCTTTTTTAATTAAGTTTTTAGGTGCGGAAAGACAGCTTAACACCTTGTTATTAGGCTGAATATTATTAGCTACAATGTGATGCGACGTAGATTACAGCCAACAATTATGTATACTAGGTTATTTGCTAGTTATGTTTACAGTGTTTTGTACTTAAGAATGATTTGATCAATAATATCTGGTTTCAGATAAAGAGGGTGATATGGAATAGCTAATTATGCACCAAGCAAGTTTAAGTGTTTGATTTTTTTGTAACACAATGACAATGATATACAATGGGCTAACTCTGTGAATGGCACATTTTGACATATTTTAAAGATAATCGCTCGATTACCTTCATAGGTAAAAGTATCCCCATACACTGCTTTAAAAGTTTCAATCAAAGATGTTTTACAATTGAAATAAATACAGTATTGATCTGGATATTTAGCTTTCCAATCAAATCTAACCGTACTACCGATCTTTGAAATATAACTTGGCTCACCCCATTTTAAGGTTTCTGTTAAATCAGAAATGCCTTCCTGTTTAGCAACACTAAAAATTAGATCTCGTATATTGTTAAGCAGAACATAAACATGATCTGGGTAGGTATCAAATTTTTGTTTTACGCTCAAATCCATTAATCATCTCATTCTTTTGTAAATAAAGAACACCGCATTAGGTTCAACCTTTGCAAATAAAACATCATAGAATTTAGTACTTTTTCTATATCGTTTGTACCTAACGTTGTATATGATCATAATCATTACTCCATAAACTAGTGAGTTATACAGAGCACACTGTAATTTCACACAGTACGTGTAAAGTCTAACATCTCATGAAGTGATATATAATTGTAGGCTGCAAAATTTTATATCTATGATTTTACTGATCTATCTTAAATATTTTACGAATAGAAAATGAAACAAACAACGAGATTAAAATACCCATAAAAAAATATATTGCCATTATATACTTCCCTAACTCTGATACTTTTACCTCGCCATTTTGTAATAAACACTCAGCTTTACTGTATTCAAAACTACCGCCATTATCGACACATTGAGCCACTAACAAATAATCATTAACAAACCAAATAGCGATAAGGCTACAGATTACGCCAATAAACAGCGGAATAGAATTTTTCTTCATATTTTTCCAATAATATAACACGTCATAAAAAGTAAAATTGTTAGCTAAAGTACTGCAATGCGAGCAGCCCTGTGTATTATGCCATTTTGAATAATTCGCTACTTCTTACTGCTTTATCAAAGCTGATTTTACAATAGCAAAACCAATAAGCCCTAATAAGACACCGGTAATTTTATCAATGTAATAGGCTACTTTTGTAAACTTACTTCTTACTTTATCTGTTGAAAGAAGAAAGATGATTGATAAATCCCATAAAAATACAATAACTGTCATCCAGATACCTAAGCCCATTTTAAAAGCAAAGCCCACTTCAGGTGTAAGCACAACAGTAAATAGACTAAGATAAAACAACAAATTTTTTGGGTTCAATATTCCAGACATAAATCCAGTAATGAATTCTTTGAAAAAAGTTGCTTTAATGGTACTAGAATGCTCATTCATATTTAAGTAGCTATATGAGCTTTTACGAGCTCGTAAAGCCTGTACCGCAAGATAAATTAGAAACAATCCACCGATAATCTTTAGCGCAATCATTACCGACACAGATGCAGCTAAAATAGACCCCACACCAACCAAACATAAAGCGATGTAAACGGCGTTAGCAGATGCAATACCTAACGCAACACCAATTGCATTTTTACCTTCGTTTTTGATGGCACTTTTTACAACTAGCACAAAATCTGGTCCGGGGCTTATTAATGCAAGAAAATGAGCTATTGCCACCGTCACGAAGATACTTATTAAACTTACGTCCATACCTTCACCTTATTATGCAAGCACATACTGACTGATGTGTTTATTAAATTTTATGAGATCGAAAGAGCCTTTTAATTCAAATTTAGCCATGCCCAACTCACTTAAATAAACCTCTATTTCACAATCCAAATCTAATGTGCCGGAAGACTCAACTGAAAACGCTTGAATTTTGCTATAAGGCAAAGAAGTATAATCAACTTTAGAACCTGTAATTCCTTGAACATTCGCCGCAATAATTCTTTTATTGGTAAAAACCACTTGATCTCTAATACTTTTAAACGCAGCAAAAATTGATTCACCATCTATCATAAATTTATGAAAATCTTCTCTCGCCTCGTCGGTTTCGATTGCTTTTAACTTGAAAACTGATGAATTTTTAAAATCTATCATAAATACTCCATATTTGAATTGTTGCTTAACGAATGATATGAACTCCCCTTTCTAAACGGCATCAATGCATTATGCTGCAGGTATTAAAAGAGGGGAAGCGTATCTTCAATTAAAGAAATTGGCATCGATTTTGCCATATTTTCTTTTAGTATTAATGGTGTTGACCAACATAGCAAGGGGATATTACATAAATTGTAAAACCTCGATTTATCGCTCCTTAAAGCTGGTTTTTGATAAGGCACAGTTCACCTCAAGTAAAATTAACTATTACATTTCTTTTTAAGGACGCTATATGGACGTAGCTCATTAGAGAATGCAGGAGAAGCATATTCTCCTGAATAAACTTTAATAAAAATATACCTTGATTATGAGCGATCAGACTTCGTTAAACGAGTACCTTAAAGTGGAGTGGGTATCGGTAACAGAAACTAAAAAACAGTTTGAAGAACGACCTTAGTCACGGGTTAAATTTTTTAACTGGATATTGTGAAGTTTTGGTAAGATAAGTAATGATAAAATGGCACCAAATAAAGCCAAGCCCATATCTGATTGAGTATCCCAAATGTATCCTTGAGTTCCCAAAAAGGCTTCTGCATCTTCACCCGAAGCCAACGCAACCCACCACTCAATTAATTCATAAAATGCACTGAAGGCCAAACAGATAGAAACAATAATAATATTTCGCCAAAAATCACCATTTACCACACTTTTACGAATTAAGATTTCTCTCGCTAATAACGCTGGTACAAAACCCTGAAAGAAATGCCCTACTTTATCGTAATTATTTCGCTCTGCACCAAATAAATTATCAAAAAATGGTACTTCAGCGCAGGTATAATGACCACCTATCATTAAAACAACGCAATGTAATAATATAAAGACATATAACATTGAAGTAAGGCGGAATGAATTGTAGGTAACTATTAATAATACTCCGGCAATTAAAGCCGGAAGAACTTCAAGAAACCATGTGAATTGATCTTTAGGGGATATCCCCGACCAAATAAAAACGGTTATGAAGACTAACATCCATAGGTACTTCATCATTCGATACTCCAATTAGGTTAATGCACTAAAAACAGGATAAATTCGTTTACTAATATGTTCTTAAATAAAATATAGTCAAAAGTATTTAATTCTGTTTTTCAGCCTATTACACGAAAATATTTAAGATTTTTCTTATAACTATTAAAGCACCATAATATGAAATTGAGAAGAGTATTAATACAGATAATAGTGTGTTTGTAGTAGCACAAGAAATGAAACGCCTACCGCAGCAGTGAAAGGCGCGGCGGCTAAAACATACAAAGTAAAAAAAGTAAATATATGCCTTCTCTAGCGAACATAATATCTTTGTTAAGCTAATGCTTCTAATAAATGGAAGTGGATTTCAACTAGACTCAATCAGAGGTTCTCTAAATCCTATCCAATTTACCATTTTAGCCTTAAACATAAAAAATTAGTCATTTTGACTCTAGCTCTCTTCTCCCTCTCCTTCGTCATCTTCCTCTTCTTCTGGTGGAACACATTTTATTTCGTATTCTGCGCTCGATTTTTGGGCGTTTGTTTCGTAGGCGTAGAGTTCATACACTCGTATCTCGCCATCACTACCATCATCAGAATCGGTGGACGTCCCTTTAAGTTCTCCTTTGTCAGTACACTTGATGGTAAATGAGATAACCTTTCGAGTTAGTAGGGTTCGAATAGAATAGTTTTTCTTTTTGTGAATTAAATCATCTGCAGGACCGTCATCATCCCATAGCTCTACCTTGCCTTTAAAACTAGTCGCGGTTACAGCTTTATCAAGTTTAATTTCTACTTTTGCAGTCGCTGAACTGTTGTAGGCAATTGAAGCACTGGGTGTTACAGAAATTATTTCAATTTTATCGACACTAGGTGCCGACGCGCAGCCGACAATTAATGAGATAAAAAATATTAGTACTAAATTTTGCTTGTAAGTCATAGAAGCCTCCATTCGCGCTAGCGAAGATTTCGTATTTGTTATTTGAAAAATCTAATATTGAGAAGCAAATAACCTCAGCTGTTTATCATATATTTAGTGAGGTTAGCGGGCCTACAACTATAAATGCTACAAGGCCCATTGCATATCAACGATACTCTCTGGGAAGGAGTTTGTATACCTGAAATACGTGGACGTAATCGACAAATGGAGATTGAAGATTTGTTCAGTTTATGGAAAGCTTGATTGGTGGTGTCTCTCATGTTGGGTGAAAATATATTGTGGGTATGAAACTTCCGTATCCGGAATCCTAACAGTGTATTAATACACAACATTTTTTATAATATATTTAGTAAGTTATAAGTAAGCTTTACTGTATTAAACTTTGTTTCTGACTTTACATAACGTGCAAATCCCTTTAGCCATCTATTCAGAGAGCAGTCGAAGTGTTCGATTAGAAAATATATGGCTAAAATTAGCGACGAAGGAGCAAAAGCCAACTGGTTTATTGTAACGAACACATACTTTAGGGGTAGACATATACTAGGAATGCTCCTTGTAATATAACAATCTTGTAGAATTACTCGTTTATTATGAATAACCCCATAAAACAGAGTTACTAAATGCATTACCTATATCGAGTTAACTCTCTACAGTGCGAGACAGGGGCACAAAAAATTTAGTAGTTTTGTTACAGGGTCTTTTCCGAACTCGCTCTTGCTTCAAGCTACCAAAAAAACTTTCCACTACAGCATTATCCCAGCAATCACCTTTACGGCACATACTACCTTTGATGCCATTAGCTAGTAACAACTTGCTATAAACTTTACTCGCATATAGTGAGCCATGTCCGCTGTAGATCAAAACATACAAAAATTTTCAAATACTAGTATCTCAGTGTGGCATAAGTCTATTTGTTTTTCGATGTTGGCCAAACAAAGGAAGTGGGTTTGGTGGAAGTCGTTTTTGCTACTGCTGTATTCTGGGCGAGTATCCCCCTGATTAATTTCCCCGTTTCTTTATGCTTACTACAAAATGTTTTTAGGTATAAAATTTCAACTCTACTACGTGCCCAAGGGGTTGTACGCAGAAATTTCAAACTTGATTTGAGACGCGGTTTATTGGTGAAACAACGAATATTAAGTAATTCACCCATCTTATCCCAACCAATTTTATTCTCCAGTTCGGTTAGAATCTGTTCAAGTTTTACGCCGTGTAGCGGATCATTACTTTTATTCATAGTCTACCTAAAATCAAAAATAGCATTGTAACAAGTTTCCTCAATATTGACAGACTTATGCGTTTCACTCAGGTAAAAGTGCACCAAGAGCTTTATGGAAAAGATAATGTCCTCAGTGAGCTTGCAGCAGTCATAGATATTGTTCTCATTCTATAACTGTATTTTTCTCGTGATATCATAACATTAGTATCAAAAGTAATTTTGGTAACGGCAGCTATCCTAAAAAATTAATAAGTTAGCTGACGACTTGCTTAAGTCAACTAACTGGTATACAGTTGACATCGACAAACACTCACAATGTAAAACTCTTACTTCTTTTATATAGCTAACTTTGTTAGCCATCCACCGCATCGTTGACCAAAAGACATATACTTTTTAGTATTTTTTTGTAGTTGATCCAAACATATAATTGCCTCCCGTAAATATCGGGGTGGTTGTTTAGGAATTAATGAAATAAGCTATAAGGCTCATTTACTGAGAATTTTTCTACGCAGGATGCTTTGATGAATTTAATACCATTTGCTTTATCGTTAAATACAAACTTATTAGTTGATGTTGCTGATGTTCAATCAGGAAGGAAGTGTGGTTGTATTTGCCCTAGTTGCAATATCCCTCTTATTGCAAGGAAAGGTGACGTTAATGAATGGCACTTTGCTCATGACAGTCAATTCATAGAAAAAGACCAAGAGCTTTGTTGTGATTTTTCTTGGGCTGTTGCCGTTAAAATGATGATTAAACAATTATTACTTGAAGGTAATACCCTCACACTACCTGAGTATTATATTAACTTTCAAGGAATTGGTTACCAAAAAACCAAACAACAAATCAAAGTAACGGATAGCTCTATTATTCACTATAGCAATCCAGAGTTAAAGTCTCTTGCATGTGATGTGACGGTTGAAGTCAAAGGTAAAAAGTTAGGCTTCATACTATTAACAAACCATTCCCCTTCCTTTGTTGATGCTTCATTTGAACAAACATTATTCGGCGTATTGGCGATAAGTATTGAGGATATTGGTTATGACGATGAAGGTAAGGCAGTTAATCATTTAAGGAATCATCTACAACGTTTACTTGAATCAAAAACGTGTGCCAAACGCTGGCTTTATCACCGCCGGGAAAAAGCAGCTTTTATCAAGGCTACCGAGCAAGAGACGTTGCTCGGAACAATGGTGACGAATGAGCCAAGAAAAGTGAATAATACTATTCAAAAACCAATTAAAACGTTGCAAAAAATACAGTGGTACTGTGTGGCTTGTCACCTTGAATATCAGGGATACTCTACTGGGGAAAATCCTTGCCCTAAATGCAACTCACACTTTTATAGAAAACCAATGTAAGGTTTTAATGTCATGTAAGCACTGGTCGGCCAAAAATAAAATAGAAAATCCTAAGGCGCGATGTGCCCCGCAGCGCCATAGAAATAAAGTTTAAGTTGGCTATATGACCTGAAGTTGGTTTGACTCTCAGCTACTCCTTATCTAGCTTTCATAGGCCTACCCACTAACTCTATGCAGCTAATGAACTAGTAATTGCTGCTATAACTAAGCGTCCAATCCATTCGCCGAGTAAGACATGTTTACCGCAAAATGCGATTTCTTGCGGGCCATCTCCACTGACAACAGCAATAGCATCGGTCCCAGTTCCTGTTGCTAATCGACGAGATACAGGACTTAAAACATCGGCATCCTGCAAGGCGGCTGCCTTGCCTTCTGTAGCAACCATGACGGCTTCTAACATGGCGGCATCCGATAGCCTAGCTGAGCAGATTAATATGAGGTTAATGGTACCGACCTCTTCTGTGATGCCTAATAAATCCTGTATATCAGCTTTATCTCCTGCACGCCGGGCGTTGTTTATCCCTGTCGTGACCAGTACTGTAATGTCAACGCCTTCCACATAAGCCTGCTTAATACAAAGCGAGTTCATCGATGCTGCTGTCATCATGCCTACAACATTACCTTGCCAGCCTTGAGTATTGGCATAGTCGAGTAGGCTCCTATCCGGAGCCTCGCAAGAGGATGAATTCTGGGGTACTTTTCGATTCACAATATGATCTGCTTTAATCAGGCCACCGTTCAAGATGGCCGAGCTCATCACTCGTTGCGGGGACGAAAAAGCTACATGTATATGATCACCATTGTGTTGCAGTTTGGTAAAGGTATTAATGTTTATAGTCATAAATATTCGAGATGTTAATCTCGATGTTTCCTTTGTAGATGACAAGTACCTGTCCTTCCAATTGATTCTTCATTTCATCGGAATACGGGAGCCCTGCTTCCATTATTACGGTGATTTAAAATCTCTCCAAAATACCAACGAGCCTGTAAAATTACTCGTTTTAATATTATTTTTAATCAAAATACTCTAACTGGATTGTTTTCTTTTAACAGAGAACCGCGTATAAGCTTTACCTTTACTGCGTGTTAATCGTCGTTTTTCTTTTTCTGTCTGATATGTCTCGCTCATTTTCCTGAATATAGGGGGAACTCGATTAAACGGTGTATTTAGACAGCGATTATTAGGAATAAATATGTAAACAATTACTTAGAATGTAAATGTGTTTTTTTCGGGTTATTACAAAACTTCTCAGTAATATAACACCAATAAATTATTAGTAAACATATGGGAAAACACTTGAAGATAACGTCAACAATGCGCACCTAGTGTCCATAAAATAATTCTCTGAGCAAACTAAATTTGCAACAAGCCATACTTAAAACAATGTGTCTTTTGGGTTAGGTGAATGGAAGCCCGGCAGAGAATTATATTCTAGTGATTCACTCCAAATTGTCAGTAGTTGATTGAACTCTTTAAGTTCACTGGAGGAGACAATATCATTCATTGCTTTTTCTGACAGCGCATTTAAACGGTAAAATTCTTCTGATTGCATAATGGTCTTCCTTGATAGATATGAATATTAATATATAAGTTATGTTAGGCTAATACAAATTTAAAGAAACAAACCTTAAAAACTTTTTTAAATAGACGCTTCGCTAGACCTCTATATATAAAGCACACAGAGGAGTATACCCCCCCGTATTCCTAACGAGGGACGATTTCCTAAAAACAAAGAAACTGCACCTTGGCAGCTTTTTAATAGAAAATGAAAAGACATGTTTTACCGGCATGCAGCGGAAGTTTTATTTTTTGACATACCGAGAGCCCGAACGCAAAACGATATATTCCCGTCAATCTACCTTTAACAATTTTTATCCATTTTAAGTCTTTTGTCAAAACGTAAGAGCACCACAATTTGATAACCTAATAAATTCAGACAAAGCAACCTTATCAGTATCACCTTCTAAAGGTGCTTCAGTTATTTCATGCCAATAAACAGCTTCTGCTTCTAATGCTTGGATAACACCAGACCACTTTGTAACAACATAGTAATGTATTAATTGAAGCTCTATTGCGGGGTAGTACAAAGAACAAAGAAATTGATGTGATTCAAGCTTAACATTTAATTCTTCATTTAATTCGCGCGCTAATGCTGCTACTTGATCCTCTCCAGCTTCTATATGTCCACCGGGAATATTAAGTAAACCTGCACCACTTATCTCCTGCAGAAACCGCTGTTCTAGTAACACTTTACTTTCATCTATCAGTATAAATGCTACACATTCATGTACTATCAACTCAAATTTTCCTTGTTAGTTATCAAGCGTTAAGCGGAAAATAACAAAGGATGGTCAACTGTTAAGCTTTCGTTTATGTAACTTGTATGCCTCTTAGTTACAAGCCCCTATGTATTTTCCGTCACCAATTATTTTCATCTTCATTTTCATTCCATTGTCAGTGGTCGTCATTTTAAACGAAGAGGTGAAAGTCTTTCCATTTAAGTTGATTTCACCAATTACCTTAGAGGTTCCATCAGAGCCAGTACATATTGTTTCAACTGACATCTTGTTAGCGCTGATATGTTTCATTGTTGTTTTACATTCTTCTACATCATCAGACTCAGAATCAAATATGGTGGCAAGGTCTTTAATGCATTCAGTTTCCGTATTTATTGTTTTTTTTGACATGCTTCGTATTATTTTCTGAATTTCAGGAGGTGCATCTATCTCTATTATTTCAACGGTAGAAGTGGTTTCCCATAAACCAAATTTGAAGTCATAGTTTTCAGCGTAAAGATGAGTTGATGATAAAAGAAGTCCTGTAAACATCACTTTAGATATTATGTGCGCCATTTATTACTCCTTAAATTATTAGAAGATAGCTATAGTTTTAATGCCTGAAGTCATATTTAACAGCAAGACATAGTCAGATAAAATTATAATTCATGAACTAAATCAACTGCTTTACCCTATGAATTACTGGTTAAATATCGATTTTATACTCATACAAGGCCAAAACAATTTCGCCCGTGTTTACCTCAGTTTTGAAAATAAACCCACACGATTCATAATACTGTCTCAGTTTATTGTTACGCGCAACACAATCTAAACGCAAATACTTAATTCCTTGCTGAATTGCTCGCAACTCAATTAACTTGATAATTTCACGACCCAAATTTTTGTCAGCATATTCACGTCGAATAGCTAATTTATGGATATATATAGCCAGTAAATTATCATTTGCCCATATATTTTCCGGCACAGATTTTATTTCAACAACGGCAGCTATTTCACCATCAATATCTATTGCGTAATATGTACAAAACTCTATAGATTCTTGAATCTCTTGCCGCTTAGATTGAAGCCAATCAAGAGGCCATTGAATAATGTTTTTCTGCGAAAGCCATAGTGCATTTTCATGGAGAATGTCATATACAGTTTCAAACTCTGCTGGAGTTACAAGCCTCAAATTCACCTGGTCCCCCTTGAGAGCTGACGCCTTAAATAGCTAAGACCAGCTACTTGCGTTTAAAATGACTTTTTATAATATAAACTCTCGCCATAATAGTGATTAATAAAACTTGTTTTAATTGAACACTGTTATGGCGAATAAGATCACTTTTCACGCTTAAGAAGTAGACTGTAAACCATCCACTATTTCTTTCACCAAAGGAGGTCCTTGGTAAATAAAACCTGTATATACTTGTACTAAACTAGCGCCAGCGATCAATTTTTCATTTGCATCGTGACTCGAGGCAATTCCGCCTACTCCTATGATAGGGAGTTTATTATCTAACGCTTTTGCTAAAATACTTATAACAGTGGTACTTTTATCTTTAACTGGCGCGCCACTTAAACCACCTTGCTCACTACCATGTTCAAGCCCTTCAACACCTTCACGAGATAAGGTTGTATTGGTAGCTATAACACCATCAATATTATTATCAATTAAACTCTGCGCAATAGAGTTAACTTCATCTTCGGTTAGGTCTGGCGCTATTTTTACCGCAATAGGCACGTACTTGTTATATTGTTTTTCCAGCTCTGCTTGTTCAGCTTTTAGTGCTGATAACAACTCATTTAACGCATCACCATACTGTAATGAACGTAAACCTGGTGTATTTGGTGACGAGATATTTATCGTTATGTAACTGGCAAAATCATATACTTTGCGCATACAGTGAATATAATCATCTTTCGCATTTTCTTCAGGGGTATCTTTGTTTTTACCAATATTAATACCTAATACACCCTTAAATTTTGCCGCTCTTACTTGTGATACTAAGTAATCAACACCTTTATTATTAAAGCCCATACGGTTAATAACAGCGTTAGCTTCAGGTAATCTAAAAATACGCGGTTTAGGATTTCCCGGTTGTGGACGTGGTGTTACAGTACCAACTTCAATAAAGCCAAACCCCATCGCAGCAAAGGCGTTAATACACTCACCATTTTTATCTAAACCTGCCGCTAAGCCCAATGAATTAGGGAAATCAATGCCCATTACAGTGACTGGCTTATTGGTAACGCGTTGCTTATATAAAGCATTAAACGGTGTTGAACCGGTACTTTTTAAGCCTTTGATAGTTAACTCATGGATTGTTTCGGCATCAAATTGAAACAGTACTTTACGAATGGCAGGATAAAACATAAAACCTCTAGTTAGTCATGTATTGATAGCTGGAAATAAAAATCCCCGCTTAACTTTACTCAGTTAAGCGGGGATTTTATCAGTTAAGCAAGTGTTTTAAAATTGCTTTTAATTATTAATAATAACACCTTCTAAAAGTGAAATTGAGCAGCTTATATTATTGAGGTACGGGCTGACAATTCAAGCTCAGTAGCATTAATTCTCTTAATGCTACTGAGAACATGGCAAACTCATGAGTTTGCCCTACTTTAAAGTCTGCTAAAATATGTTTCCAACGATTAATAGGTTGCTCATTAGTTGCTATCCAAGCATCAAGCATTTTATCCAAATCTTTAACTTTTACATTGCAATCACACTGCAAGACTACCACAGTTAATGAGCGTTGTTGCCAGTCAAGTTCTTCTCTAAAAGATGCTCTAGCTAGTGCTTGCCAATGATTTGCTACCGCTTGTTTAGTAATTTGTTCTAAGAACCAATGTAGCTCTAAACGAACACCTAGTTTGAAGTATAAGTTGGCCACAACATCCACATCTTTACCTTCTTGGTCAGCTATATCGGCAATATCTAATGCTGAGAAGATAGTACTTAACTGCGCAATACGTTTAGAGATATCTTTCGGTACATTCGCGGTAACTAAATCACTTTCCACTCTTTGTATCTCTTGTACTTCTTCTTTAATAATAAAGTCATTAAGCTTTTTAGATATGATAGTAAACGTTGGTTGATACAGTGCTATTGATTGCTCTATAGAAAGTGATTTATTGCGATGACGTAAGAACCAACGCGTTGCTCTTCTGACTGTACGTCGATATTGAAATAACATTTCTGTTTGAATAGCTGTAGAAATTTTATTATTTAATATTTCAATTTTTTGCCAAAATTCTTCTAACTCAAAGACTGCACAAGCCATAGTGTAACTATTGGCTATTTCAACTACTGAGGCACCTGTCTCTTCTCGCATACGATTAATAAAATTAAAGCCCATATCATTACCAATTTTATTGGCTAACTTAGTTGCAATAATTTCTGCACGCAAAGGATGTTGCTGCATTTCATTTTGATATTTATCACGTAACTGCTTAGGGAAAGCGCTAATTAATAAGCTGTCATGATAAGGATTATCAGTTATATCTTCATGAACCAATTCTTCTTTAAGAACCATTTTGCTATAAGCAAGTAAAACAGCAAGTTCAGGACGAGTTAAGCCATTGCCTTTAGATACTCTATCAGAAATCTCTTCATCATCTGGAATAAACTCTAATGCTCTATCTAGTTTACCGGCACGTTCTAAGTCATGAATAAATCGTACTTGCTCTTTTAATTGATTAACACCACGTTTAGCGGTAATAGACAATGAGTGTGTTTGACGATAACAATCTTCAATGACTAAATCACCAACTTCTTCAGTCATATCATAAAGCAGCTGATTACGTTGTTTAACCGTTAAATCACCATTTTGTACTAAGCTATTCAGTAATATTTTTATATTAACTTCATTATCTGAACAATCAACACCACCGGCATTATCAATTGCATCGGTATTTATACGACCTCCATGTGCAGCAAACTCAATTCGACCAAGCTGTGTTAAGCCTAAGTTTCCACCTTCACCCACAACTTTAGCTCGTAGTTCACCACCATTAATTCTTAGGGCATCGTTTGCTCTATCACCTACTTCTAAGTGGGTTTCTTTACTGCTTTTAACGTAGGTACCAATACCGCCATTCCATAACAAATCAACTTCCATCGTCAAAATTGCTTGGATCAAATCATTTGGAGACATGCTTTGTTTTTGCGTACCAATCATTTTTTTGATTTGCGGTGTTAGTTTAATCGACTTAACATGGCGACTGAAAATACCACCGCCTTTTGAAATTAACTCTGTGTTATAATCTTCCCAGCTACAACCAGGCATGTTAAATAACCGTTCACGTTCAGGGTAAGTTGTCGCCGAATCAGGAGTAGGATCTATAAAGATATGCATGTGATTGAATGCGGCCTGCAAACAAATATGTTTAGATAACAACATACCATTACCAAATACATCTCCTGCCATATCACCAATGGCAATACAGGTAAAATCTGTGCTTTGGCAGTCTATTTCCATCTCTCTAAAGTGGCGTTTTACCGACTCCCATGCACCTTTTGCAGTAATTCCCATGGCTTTATGATCATAGCCAACACTACCACCAGAAGCAAAAGCATCACCGAGCCAGAAGTTATATTCATCAGAGATACCATTAGCGATATCGGAGAAAGTTGCAGTACCTTTATCAGCTGCTACAACAAGGTAAGCATCATCTTCATCAAGACGAACAACATCTACCGGAGGAACTATTTCACCATTAACAATATTGTCTGTTATATCCAATAATGCACGAATAAAGGTGCGGTAACATTCTTTACCTGCTTCAAATATTTCTTGGCGAGAGCCACTTGGTAACTGTTTACAAACAAAGCCACCTTTAGCACCAACCGGAACAATAACCGTATTTTTTACTTGCTGTGCTTTTACTAGACCTAAAACTTCTGTGCGGAAATCTTCACGTCTGTCAGACCAACGTAATCCACCTCGAGCAACCTTACCACCACGTAAATGTACACCTTCAACTTGCGGCGAATAAACGAATATTTCAAATTTTGGTACTGGTTGTGGCATTTCACTAATTTTTTCAGGAACAATCTTGAACGAGATATAAGGTTTCTCGCCCATAAGTTTATCCAATTGAAAGTAGTTAGTACGAATGGTTGCACTGATCATTTCAACAAAGCGGCGAATAATACGATCATCATCTAAATTGGCAACATTATCTAATGAGCTTTCAATAGACTCCATTAACTTTGTATGTGCTTTTTCTTTTACGCTATCTGTTGATTTATTATGAGGATCAAAGCGCTGTATAAATAAATTAATCAATAATTGTGCAATGCTAGGGTAACGAGCAAAAGTATCTTCAATATAACTTTGACTAAAACGACCACCAATTTGACGTTCATATTTGGCAAAAGCACGTAATATAGAAACACTACGACCTTCTAGTCCTGCACCTAATACTAATCGGTTAAAGCCATCGTCTTCTAAATCACCCTGCCATACTTTAGCAAAGGCATCTTGAAATAATGTTCTTACAGTATATACATTGAAATCACTTTCTCCGTTTATCAACATAGAGAAATCTAAAATCCAATAGGTTTCCCCGTCCGTTGTTTTAATAGCATAGGGACTTTCCCCAATAACACGTAAACCAAAATTTTCTAATATAGGCAATACGTCAGATAGATGAATCGGATTGCCTTTATGGAATAATTTTAATTTTACATAACGGCTACCCTTTTTTTCTTCTAAAGGTTGGTAAAACAACATTTCTAAACCATCAGAAAAGTTTACGCCCTCTAATTTTTCGATATCAACAATAGCAGAGCCAGGTAAGACTTCGTCTTTATAAGCTTGTGGAAAGTGTGAATATTTTCGACTTAATGCTTTCGCTGCGACTTCACCTTTATTGGCGACAAGTGCACTGACTAATTTGTCATCCCAGCTTCGTGCCGCTTCATTTAAGTTCTTTTCAATTTCTTTCACGTTAATATCTGCTTTTGTTGACTTAACCTTAACAATATAATGTGTTCTTGCTTGTACTGACTCAGAGAAGTAAGTTGTAAATTCAACCTCCTCATCACTGCCAAATGCTTCTTGTAACAAACGTTGAGTTTCAACACGTAATTCAGTGTTATAACGCTCACGCGGTACATAAACCATACAGGAATAAAAACGATTAAAAGCATCACGCCTGACAAATAAACCACAGTAATCACGCTCTTGCATTTGCAAAATGCCCAAAACGTTTTGCAATAGTTCATTGATATTACTTTGTAATATTTCATCTCTAGGATAAGTTTCAAGAATGTTAATCAACGCTTTATAAGCATGTGATCCTTTGGCAAAGCCTGAAGAGTCACACACGGCTTTTACTTTAGACTTTATTAAAGGTAAATCTAAAGCACTGTTGGTGTAATAAGCAGAGCCAAATAAACCAATAAAGCGTTCTTCACCAATAACATTACCTTTTGCATCAAAACGTTTTACACCGATATAATCAAGATGTGCTGGTCTGTGTACTCTTGAGCGCTTATTAGTTTTTGTGAGAATGAGGTGATTTTTACCCAAAGCGACTTCACGGCCCGACTCATTTAAACTTGAAATTAGGCGATTTTCAGTGCTACTGGAATTTTTCATTAAACCTAAGCTAGAGTTCAAATTCGCTTCAAGTTTTATATCACCTTGTACCGCTGTAACGTCATATGAACGATAACCCATTAGTGTAAAATGATTACTCGCCAACCATGACAAAAACTCTAACGTATCATCTTTTGTTTTTTTACTACCAGGTAATTTAGCTTTTTTAATGTCATCAATAACATTATTAAATTGTTGAAGCATAGGTTGCCAGTCGTTAACTGTTAGCGTGATATCTTCAACAACACTTAATAACTCATTTTTTATCGTGTCTAATTCATCTTTAGCTGATTGCCTATCAATTTCGATAAAAAAGATGGTTTCTTCTGATGTAGCTTTAATATTGGTATCAACGTTAGATGCCAGTTGGGTTATATTTTTATTTTCGCCTCTTACTAACTTCAATGGAGAATTCAACATAAGGTGTGGCGATAAGCCCAAACGATTTAAGGCAATGCGGATAGAATCAACTAAAAACGGCATGTCTTTAACGATTACTTCAATAATAGTATGACTTGATTTCCAACCATTTTTACTTACTGAAGGGTTAAAAACATGAATGACTGGCGTACCATCTGTATGCTCATTAAGCGTACTCCACAAACTCAATGTAGCACCATACATGTCACTGTCATTTCTATTAGATAAGTCGAGAGAAGAAATATTACCATATAATAAGGTAGCAAATTGCTCGACTAAACCAGCTGTATCTTGAGGGACTTTTTTCTTTATTAATTGTGCTACATTTTTTAGTATCACTGAGGGGGAACCATTCACTAACGCCATACCGTTTTCCTTTTGCTATTATTTTAACAGAAAGCTTGTAATAATTTAGGTTGTACTCTTTTCTGGTTCACGTATTTATTGATGAATTAAAAGTAAGAGTTCACTTGTTTTTTATTTTTTATTTTGCGTTTTTAATCAAACATAGTGATTAGAGCACTTGATTTGATAGCTATAATAAGCTTTACGTAAAACTTTGAGTGAAAGCTTTTATAGTATAGTACAGATTTTATGAGTAATTTTAATGTATTGCGAGTACTTTTTTTGATTTACTACGAATCTTTTTGTAGTTAGTAGAATTGATTTTTTGATGCTATTTTTTGTTTATGCAAATAAGTTAAATAACTACATCTTATTTACACTATTTATTGAGTAAATATACAGTTTTGGACTAATAAATTTAAATTATTTTGGGATTATCTTAAAAATAAATAACAACATAGTCTATAATTACAAGCTAGCTTTAGGATTTATATCAAGTATGAGCTTAGGTATTAATGTAGTGTGGTGAGTAGTAATGAAAGAAAAAGCCCCTTTATTAGACAAAACAATTTATCACTTATTTGAAATCACTCCTGTCCCTACCGTATTGTCGTTGCCTAACGGAAAGTTAGAATATGTTAACTTAGCTTTAAAGAAGATGCTTGGCTATGAAGGGAATGATATCTATCACGAAGATGTCACCATTACTCACCCTGGGGATATCAAAACAAATAAAACAATCAGAGATACCCTAACTAAAAATCCGTTTACCCCTATTCAAATAGAAAAAAGATATATACATAAGTTAGGTCACACAATCTACGCACAGTTAAATATTGTCGCCCAGCCTAATGATAAAAATAAAATTAAACGATATATATCACAACTAATAGATTTATCAGCGATTAAAAAGTCAGATGCAGCAGAGATTCTATTAAACCATTTAGTGAATCATTCAAATGATGCTATTTATGTTGTAGACCCTAAATTTGGACAAATATTAAATGGTAATGAATTAGCTTATCAAAGATTGGGGTACACCAAGGAAGAGTTACTTTTGTTATCTGTAATCCATATACAACCTGGATTTAAAAATGACAATAAATGGGAACAACATTATCAAAGGATAAAGCGTAACGGGAATTTAATAATTGAATCAGCACATACTAGAAAAGATGGTAGTCAATTCCCAATTGAAGCAAGTATCAGTGTTGTTGAATACAAAAAAACAAACTATTTAATCGCCATCGTTAGAGATATTACACGACGAAAAGAAAAGGAATTAGAAGCATTGGCATTAGCGAACTTAGATCCGCTAACAAAATTACCCAACAGAAGAGTACTTGAAACAAAACTCAAAGATATGTTAATAAAAGCGAACAAAAAAAACACTTTAGTCGCCTTTATTTATATCGATCTAGATAATTTCAAGTTAATCAATGATTCACATGGCCATACTATTGGTGATGGCATTTTAGTTGGCGCAGCAAATCGATTAAGACATTGTGTCAGAAAATCAGATGTTGTTGCACGTATGGGGGGGGATGAATTTCTTGTAGTCATGAATGGTGTTGACAATAAAGCGTCTTTAAAAATAATGACGAGTAAATTAAAAGATGAGTTTAGTCTCCCTTTTAAAATAAAATCTCATTTAATTAATGTAGAAGCCAGTATTGGTGTATCGGTATTTTCAAATAATAACGCCGATGCCTATACACTAATACAATTAGCTGATGAAGCTATGTACGAAGCAAAGAAACAAGCTGGCACCACTTTGTATTACATCTAATTTAAAGAGTAATATTGAAATTAGGCCAAAAAAAAACCTTAACAAAATTTGTAAAGGTTTCTTGTGTTTATCATAATTGGTTTATGATTTAGCTTTGTTGTTCGGCCATAAAAATGCTGCTAACGCAGGTAAAACAATTACTGCAGCTAGCATATTCACTAAAAACATAAAGGTTAATAGTACTCCCATATCTACTTGAAATTTTAAATCTGAGAAAAACCAAGTTGATACACCTATAGCAAGCGTGACACCTGTAATCAATACTGCACTACCACGTTCCTTAAGCGCAGCAAGATAAGCATCATGCACATTGGCACCTGCTTTTAACTCTGCACTCATGGTTGATAAAATATAAATACCATAATCAACCCCGATACCAACTCCAAGCGCAATTACTGGTAAAGTAGAGACGGTCAAACCAATATCTAACACCGTCATCAGCCACTGAGCCAAAGTTGACACCACATACAAAGGTAATACAACAACAACCGTTGCTCTTATACTTCTAAAACTAAGTAAACATAAAACAATCACTGCACCATAAACATAAAGCATCATAGGTAACTGCGCCTCTGCTACTGCTTCATTAGTTGCCGCCATAACACCAACAGGGCCCGATGCGAGTTTGAACTTTAATTGATTAGTACCCAGTTCTGCTGCCGCTAATTTAACTTCTTTTATCACACGGTCAATAGTTTCAGCCTTATGATCTTGTAAAAATAATATCACGGGCATAACGCTACAATCGTTATTCAATAGACCACTTGAAGAAGGTACACGGGCAATAGATTGTACAAGAGTTTGTTGGTTACGAGGAATTACGCGCCATTTCGGGTTACCCTCGTTATAGCCTGCATTCACTAATTTAGATATTGAAGCTAGACTCACTGCAGATTGAACCCCTTCGATATTTTCCATACGCCATTGAAACCTATCAATAGTATTCATGGTATCGTAATAAGTACAAGCATCAGGCGTAGATTCGATAATCACTGACATATAATCAACACTGATTGCGTATCGGTTTGTAATCAAAAACGTATCTTGATTATAACGAGAAGATTCATGCAGCGCCGGAGCTCCTGCGTGTAATTCACCAATTTTCAAACTTTGGGAATTAAACCAACCTGCAGCATACAAAATAACGGTTAACGCTAATATTATTCCTGCCGGTCCTCTGGTTGCAAAGTTAGCCATAAAGCGCCAAACAATACTTTCTTCACCAATATTGCCCGCATGATTTTTTCTGTCTTTAGGTGTTATCGTTAAATATGAAACTAATAATGGTAGTAAAAGTAAATTAGTTAAAATAATCATCGCAACACCTAAAGATGCAGTGATAGCTAATTCACGAATAATACCAATATCAATTGAAAGTAAAGTCAAAAAGCCAACAGTATCAGATAGCAAAGCAATGCCACCGGGGATTAACAACGCTCTAAAGCTGGCTTGTGCCGCTGCTTTACTAGACAAACCAAGGCTCACCTGCTTGACCACTGAATTAATCATTTGTACGCCATGGCTAACACCGATAGCAAACACTAAAAACGGTACTAGAATTGACATGGGATCAAGCCCAAAACCAAGCGTTGATAACATACCCATTTGCCAAATTACGGCAACCAAAGAACAAACTATAGGCAAAATTGTTAAACTAATCGAATGACAGAAAAAGAATACCATAACCGCAGTTATCGCTATAGCAATAGCAAAAAAGACCACTACGCCTTTAGCTCCTTCTGCAACGTCACCCACCATTTTAGCAAAACCAATGATATGAATTGAGATATTATCTTTTTCAAATGATTGTCTGATTTCTTGCTCTAATTGCGAAGCCATCGTTAACGTATCAAGTTTTTCGCCTGTATTTGGATTAAAATCCATTAAAGAGGCTTTGACCATGGCACAACTATAATCATCAGCAACAATACTACCTACAATACCCGCTTTCTCTATATTACCTTTAACAATTGCTAAACCGCGTTCCGTTGCTTGAAAGTCAGCGGGGATTACCGGCCCGCCAGCAAAACCATCTTCAACTACCTCAACAAAGCGGGTACTCGGTGAATATAAAGACTTAACCTGAATACGGTCAACACCAGGAATAAAAAATAGTTTATCGTGAACCCCTTTAAGCGACTCAAAAAACTTAGCAGTAAAAATATCACCATCAATATTACATACCGAGATTAATATATTGTTGGCACCACCAAAGTTTTCCCTGTGTTTTAAATAGGTTTTCATATATTCATGGTTAAGAGGAATGTTTTTAGTAAAAGAGGCGTCCAACTTTATTTGTGTTGCTTGAAATAGCAAGAATACACTCGCTAACACAAAAAATATCAACACCAAAAACTTGTGACGAAACAGACCTACTTCTAACCGGTTGGCAAGGGAGATTTTCATAGCGTATTACAATCCAATTATTCTTATATTATTTTTATGCTTTAACAGAAAGCTTACAAAGAAATTGTTTTAACCCCAACATCAGAGACAACAATTAATTGATTCTTAAACCAAATTCCAGCAATTAAAGCTTTACCATCTTGTTGGTTTCTTAACCGGTAACTTTGGCCATCATCATTACTTTCAAGTAAGGTGCCATTATTAGCGAGTAGAAAAATGCGATCGTCATTCGTTAAAACAATATCATTAATCAATGCTGTAGTATTAGTTTGACGTTGTTGCCATGGCGGGCCATTTTTTAAACTTCTAAAAACATGCCCACGTAGGCCAACCACAAGCAAGTTACCTTTCACCGTTCTAGCCATATCAAAAAATGATCCTTGATAAATTTCATCAAAAATTTGCCAGTTTTTGCCAAAATCATTACTTTTAGCAATTAATCCAATTTCACCCACCATATAAAGTGTACGTCCATTAAGCACTAAACGATTAAAATGGGGTAAAATAGAGGATGCTTCGTCTAGGTAAGCTTCTTCGTCTTCTTGTTTTAACTCGGCTAAATATTCAATATCGTCAGGTAATAAAAACTCACTATGAAATTCGCTTACCCATGTTTTACCACCATCTAAAGTACGAAAAAAAAGTCCATAGGCACCAATAGCTACACCTTCTAGCGGTGATTTAAATACTATATTAAGTAAAGGTTTTTCTAATGCCGGTTTATACTGTTGTACTTGCCAGGTAAATCCACCATCTTGGCTATGTAATATGGTAGTGTCATGACCGACGGCCCAACCTAATTTTTCATTATAAAAAAACACATTGGTTAAGGTTGTTTGAACGGGAACAGTGGCTTGTTGCCAGTTCACTCCATCAGTAGATATTATAATATGTCCGCGTTCACCAACCGCCACTAACTTATCTTGACCAATGTTGGATATGTCTAATAATAACGATTGACTCGCTAAAGGTGCTTTCACTGAAGGAAAGTAAGGGGTTGAATATTGGTCTGCTGCCAAACTTATTAGGCTAAATGAGTAAAGTAAAAGGCTCATTAATAAAGGTAAAACAAAAGGCATTCGCGAATTCTCTACATTATTACAAAAAATAGTTTTTATATACCTAACCTTGGAAAGTATACTACCCAATCTGTTTTTACACGAATCCTTGTGTATTAACACTATAGCCTCAATTAATACACTATGGGGCTATAGTGAAGTGAATAGTTGTAAATATCACAATAAATAATCAAAAATTAGAATAAATAACGGCTGACACTAGTCAGCCGTTTAACGTTAAAAGCCTTTATCTACGGCCTTCTCGTCTTAGCGCTGAGGGTGTAAAGCTTTTGTGCTTTAACTTCGCAGAGAAGTCATACATTTTAGCTTCATTATCAAGGCCTAACGCAATATATCGACGTGATTGCAAATCATGGAAAACATCTAATGTTGACCATAACGTAGGTACTTCATAATAATTAATCGTATGTGAAATACCTACTCGATATAATTCATCGCGGTTATCATAAATATCAGTAACTGCTACTTGCCAGCTATCTTCATCAATATAGAAAACACGTTTTTTGTAAGTATGACGAGTATTTTCTTTTAGAGTTGCTTCAACAATCCAAACTCTATGCTTTTCGTAACGCACAAGTTCAGGGTTAATATGACCCGGATGTAATATCTCATCATACTTGACCTTATCGCTATGCAAACGGTAGTCATTATAAGGAATTAGTAACTCTTTTTTCCCTTTTAATACCCAGTTATAACGATTTGGCGCACCATTATACATGTCAAAATCATCGGTAGTTCGTAAACCGTCAGACGCTGTTCCAGGTGCATCATAAGCTACGTTAGGTGCACGACGAACACGACGTTGTCCCGTATTATATGTCCATGCTTGACGTGGAGTTTTAATTTGGTCCATTGTTTCATGAACTAATAAAGCCGTGCCTGCTAACCTAGCTGGCTCTGATACTTTTTGTTTAAATTTAAATAAAACATTTGTTTTTTCAAGTTCAATAGGTGAGGCACCTTTAACATTATAAGGTAACAATAATGATTCCCGCAGTCCAACATAGGTATAATCACCTGAAGCCGTTGGTGCTGCTTGGCCACCTTGACGAGTAACACTTTCGCCACGATAACGCAAAGTATGATTCCAAATCGCTTCTAAACCATTTGCAGGAATTGGAAAAGGAATACCTACCGCTGCTCCTTGAATACCATTGCCATCTTTCACTAATCCTGAACGAGTAGCGTTTTCATTTACCGCTTGATATACATGCTCAGGATAAGAAGCGCTACGGTGCGTTTGATAAATATTCATCTTAAACGTTTCAGGATAAGTTTCAAATAACTTAACTTGCCCTGGAGTGAGTAGGCTTTTGTAATCAGATACATTATTTGCTGTTATCGAATATTTAACTTTATCATTCGGATAAGGGTCTACATGATGTTTACCAACAGTATAACCCGTAGGAGCTTTAGTAATACCACCAGTCCACTCAGGAATAGAGCCATCTTTATTAGCCGATTGAACCGCTCCCATAGGTGTTAATTCTTTGCCTAGTTTAGCCGCATCTTCGGCAGTGATTTTTGCATTAACAACCGTTGAAACAATTGCAACAGATACTGCTAACGCTACCATTCCACTTTTATTTAACTTATTGGCCTTAAATGATTTATTTTTCATTTTTACTACCTTTTCTTAAATTGAGTACTTTATACTGATAGATACAAAGTCATGATCTTCCATCTGGTTAGTCGTACCAACACCGTCGAAGAAACTGTTATAACTTAACTCTGCTGCCCAGCGACTTTGATAATCAAAAGACAATCCAAGTGCAACAGACTTCCTATCTTCAATGAACAAAAATAATGGGTCGGGTGTTATACCTTTTACATCATGGGAGAAAACAATACGTGGGGCCATATTAATACCCGCAAACACGTTGTTATAGTCTAGTTTAGCGACAACTTTATAACCCCAAGCAAATTCCGTTGGGAATGGATTTGTTTCAGTCCCACCTTGTACGTCAAGCATTAAACCTGAAGTACTTCCACTTCTAGCTGTACCAGGACCATTCAAACGCAATGTACTTTCATCAGGCATATCATTAATATTAATACCGCCCACTTCAATTAAACCGGTTAATTGACTTGCACCGAAACTTGGACCGAATAAATGCGTTAACGTCACCTGTGCTTGAACAGTATCAGACAAGATAAAACCATTCGCCGTTACACCTGATTCATAAGGCTGACCGGTATCAGGATTATTTAACTGAGAAATACCATCTAGCGCTTCATATGCTTCCAACCCCGTATTGGCAAGTTGTTGAGGCATAGCTGCAAACAATAATTCAACATCGTCAATTTGCAACGGCTCATCTTGACGATAACTAATTTCGCCAGCTACAGCTGTTGTTCCAAGCGTTGTATTGAAACTTAACGCGTACATTTTAATGTCTTCTGGGTACTGCAATTTTACCTGAGAAAATACTGATAGATTATCGTATAAGTTTTCTTTGGTGATATTATTACCACCTAGATAGGCAAGATCTCCACCTAATTGACCTGTGGTCAAAAGATCACCTAAAATAGCTTCTGTTGTAAAATCAGCTGTCTGCCCTGCAAAAATAGGCCTACGACTATGATAATTCACATAATAAAGACTGAATTCGGTTTCATTTAGCTCTGGTACATACCAAGACAAACGTAAGCCATATTGACCACCATCATCTGGCTCCAATTCAGCTGATTTACCTGACGACCTTAAGGTAACTTTAGTTGGATAAGCTAAATAAGCTTCTGCTGCCCTAGCGACTGTTGCGGGATCGCCAGTGCGAACCATATCGCCTATTTGGTTTAACCCTGCGATTAAAGTATTAACATCTATATCTGGATTACCAGAAAAACCTAGTTGAACATTATTATTATCACCGCCATCACCAGCAAAATCATTGGTAGAAAAATAACTACCTGGAGGAGGTAATACAGTTTTCTCCCAAGAATATTGGTAGAAAGCTTCAACATTGAAGTTTTCAGTAACGCCTAAAGATGCCCAAACAGCGCCAAAAGGAATAAAAGCTTCTTTTAATTCAGCGCCCGGCGCTCTTAAGCGTGCTATATCTACTGGGTTTATTTCACTAATACCGTGACCAATTAACGTGCTTTCACCCCAACTAATAACCTGTTGACCAACTCGGATTGAAAATGGCATTTCGCCTAGGTCAAAGTCGCCATAAACATAAGCATCTAATAAACGAACATCTGAACATACTTGTTTTTTCGCTTCACTATCATCGCAAGGATCGTTAGTTGCACCGCTGAGTTGATTTGTCCAATCACGTTCACTGTCCATCATGGCAAAATCATAATAGTACATACCGCGAACAAACAAGCCAATATTTTCATAATGAATGTCTAATTCATGACTTCCTTTGATTAACTGTGAAAAAGCCTCACCAGCATTATAATTTAAGTTACCATTATCCCCGTTTGTCGAATAGCCACCTGCCCCTTGCCAAAGCGTATACTTATCAGGTGTAGGGTTTAACACGGGATTATATCCAGTAGGATTATTAACTGGATGGTATGCAGACAATCCAAAATTGTTATTTAAATTATTGGCAATAGCAACATTATCATTCCAGTTACGATTTTCAGTACGCCAACTAGAGCCAACACTAAACGTAGAATCAAAACTGACTTCGACATAACCAAATTCCCACCTTGCAGCTTGAGCATTATTAAGACTAGCGCCTAGTAATGTCATAGAAAGTGCTGCAGCAATACCAACAGATAATGGCTTTTTAGAAAACCTGCGAGGGCTATACTTCATTATTTTTTTCCCCTGTAGCGAATCAAGAAGCCTAAACAAACTTTTTGCTTATGTGTAAAGTATAAGCATTAAAGCAATATTTTATGGCGTGGCTTAACATCGTTATTTATTTTTTATTTATATACTTCAAATTCAGTGGTTAGACCACAAATAAGAGTTAAACAATAATTGCATCATTTTAACTCGGTAGCAAGGTGTAAAAAAAAATAGTTAAACCGCTGTATTTTAATGATTTGCAATTAGCAATACATCAGCCCCTAACTAGCGTTTAAAACATTTGTTTTAAATTAAAAAATGATAATGAAATTTAACTGCACTAAGTTAATGAAATAACGCAAATTTCACAGACATATATGAAAGATATAAACATCAAGATGGTCTGACCACTGTTTAAAGCTATTACTCTATACACCTTAAAATAAAGTAAATTAGTTCAATTTAATTAGTGATAAAAATTTATTATTTTTTGTTTCTAAGCAGAAATTGCCATACACCCCTTCACTTGTTAAGTGACTTCGAAGGTGCATAGCGGGAAATTTGACGGTGGTTCCAAGAGTAGTCTTCACCACAATAGAATAAATTTGACCTCGGTAATAAGGCAAAAAATCATTTTTAGGTATGTTTAAAAAAAAATAGTACTTCATAATATTGCTTACTTAAGAGATTATGAAAATTATTCTCTTCATAATCTTTGGTCGAAAATGGAGTTGGTTTTAGTCAGGGGTCGGGGGGTCCTCCCCCCGTTATTTTATGATAGGGTAATTGACGATACGCCCGACAAACTCGTCGGGCGTGATAACTGGTTAATTAGCCAAAGCCGCATCTAGTTTTTCTTTTAAATCATTTGATAAGTCAGGTAAGGATTGCAAACGAACAAGTTGCTCCCGCATTAATTGACTATGCGGCTGAGCAAAACTATTGAACTGGATAAGTGGCGTAATTAATCTTGAAGCAACTTGTGGGTTGATAATATTTAGTTCTGCTATTTTGTCTGCTAAAAATTGATAGCCCTCACCTGTAGAGCTATGAAAGTATTTAGGATTATTCATAGCAAAAGCGCCAATTAACGATCTTGCTCGGTTTGGATTTTTTATGCTGAACAAGTCATGTTTAATTAGTTTATTTAATTGCTCAAAAATGTCATCACTTCGTACACTAGCCCCTAATGAAAACCATTTATCCATAACTAGAGACGTTGTCTGCCATTGTTGCTCAAATTTTTGCATGTACAAAGGAAGTTTAACAAGATTATATCTAGCTGAACAATTTAATGCCGCAAGTGAGTCTGTCATATTTTCAGATGACTCAAACTGTTGTTCAACTAATGTAGCGTGTTGCTCTATCGCTGCTAAATAAAACAAACAAGTATTCTTCAATGCTTTATTCGCGATTATTTCTGCATCACTAATATTAGTGTGCTCCAACACTAATGAACAAGCTTTAAACTTGTTTAACAAAGCTTGTTCTAATCCTTGTGCTAAAAATAATGTAAGCGTGTTAATTGCATTAACTAACTTAATCGGGTCAACTTGCTCAATTAAGTCTGCCGCTTCATCAAAGCTAGGTAAAGCTAGTTGCTCAGCTATAAATGCAGGATCATCATTAGCGCTTAGAATACCGGTAAAACAAATTATTAACTGCTCTGGAATATCAAATTCTGGGTTTAGCGTCAGCGTTTTAATCGTTGACATTAATAATTTTTGTCCTGCGTCCCAGCGACAAAAACTATTATTAGCTTTCGATATTATTGTGAATAAGCTTTCATCATCTTGAACAAAGTTCACTTTCACTGGCGCACTAAAATCTGCAAACAAGGCTAAAGTTGGTTTAACCTTATGTCCTGAAAAAGTCCATGATTGCTCTTGCTCTGTTAATTCAATTAAATGTTCTGGGATGCTACTTTCTTCATCATTATTATTAACAATCAATTCTAGTTTTACTGGTATATGCAATGCTTTGGGAGTTGATTGTTTAATAGTCACAGGTGAATGCTGTGCCAATACTAGGTGATATTCGCCTTTTGCTGCATCGAAACTTTCGCTAACACGTACAGCTGGAGTACCTGATTGGCTATACCATAATTTAAACTGACTTAAGTCTTTATTCGAGGCATCACTCATAGCATCAATAAAATCATCACAAGTCACTGCCATGCCGTCAAAACGCTTAAAATAAAGGTCCATACCTGCTCTAAAATTATCTTTGCCCAATAAGGTATGTAGCATACGAATAACTTCAGCACCTTTCTCATAAACAGTTAGGGTATAGAAATTATTCATTTCTAAAACCTTCTCTGGACGGATAGGATGCGCCATTGGACCTGCGTCTTCAGCAAATTGTAGTGAACGTAATACTCGAACATTTTGGATACGCGTTACCGAACTTGTATGCATATCAGCACTAAATTGTTGATCTCGAAAAACAGTTAAGCCTTCTTTTAAACTTAATTGAAACCAATCTCGACAAGTTACTCTGTTACCGGTCCAGTTATGAAAGTACTCATGGGCAATAACTGCTTCAATATTAAAATAATCAGTATCTGTTGCAGATAATTTGTCCGCTAATACATATTTACTATTGAAAACATTCAAGCCTTTATTTTCCATCGCACCCATGTTGAAGAAATCAACCGCGACAATCATATAAATACTTAAGTCATACTCTAATCCAAAAGTTTGTTCATCCCATGTCATCGATTTTTTCAATGATACCATGGCATGTTCTGCCTTATGTAAATTACCTTTATCAACAAAAATCTCTAAAGCAACTTCTTTACCTGAGCATGTAGTAAATGTATCCGTTAATAAATCAAAGTCCCCCGCGACTAAAGCAAATAAGTAGCATGGTTTCGGGAAGGGATCATACCAGGTAGCATAATGTTTATTATCGGCTAATTCACCTTGAGCTATTTTATTACCATTTGATAAAAGGAAAGGATATAGGGATTTGTCTGCAATCACCTTAGTGGTAAAGATCGCCATTACATCCGGCCTATCTAAGTAATAGCTAATACGACGAAAACCTTCTGCCTCACATTGACTACAAAAGGCCCCACCAGATTTAAATAAACCTTCAAGTGAGGTGTTATCTACAGGATTAATTTCAGTCACAATAACGAGTTTGAAATTATTTTTATCTGTAGCAATAATTAGACTATTATCTAGCTGCTCATATTGATCCCTTGATAATTGTTCGTCATCAATTGACACAGAAACCAAGGTTAATTTATCACCATCTAAAATAAGGTTTTCTTGGTGCTCCCCTTGCCTATTAAGTGTTAATTCGTTAATAACCTGTGTATTAGTATCATCTAACTCTATCGTTAGATTAACAGTTTCAATGGTAAAATTTGCGGGGCTGTAATCAGCTAAAAATCGAGCAGTTGAGCGAGTCATAAATCATCCTGAAAATAACAGCCTACGATGCAGGCTAGAAAAATTATTTGGTATTTGTAGCAAGCTTTTTAATGTTAAAGCCTATAAAGCCATAAATAACGGCTAATACCGGGTTAATTAAATTAAAAAAACTATAAAATATATAATCAAGTGGATTCACTAATAGCACGCTATACATATATGCGCCACAAGTGTTCCACGGTATAAGCGGTGACGTTATTGTACCTGAGTCTTCTAGTGTACGGCTTAATACCAACGGATGTAAACCACGTCGCTGATATTCCTCTTTATACATACGTCCTGGCATCACAATAGCCATATATTGATCTGCGGTAATCAAGTTTGTGCCGATACATGTTGCGACTGTACTTGCAATTAAGCTACCTGTAGATTTTGCTGCAGCAAGAATGGCACTAACAAATTTTCGTAACATGCCTAAATGCTCTAACACAGCACCAAAACTTAATGCGCACATAATTAACCAAATGGTGTTAAGCATTTTAGACATACCACCGCCACTTAATAATTTGTCTAACTCTGCATTACCCGTAGCAATACTCACGCCATCAAAAAAAGCCGTCCACACTACCTTGATATTTGCGGTTAGCACACCCGTATTATCAGTGGCTAAGCGTAAAATCAATTCCTGTTGAAACAAAACCGCCCATAAACCGCCCATTAACGCGCCAATAGCAACAGATGGAAAAGCAGGGACTTTTTTTATTGCTAATAATAATAATACCGCTAATGGCACTAAATTTAATAAACTAATATTAAATTGCTTCGCTAATTGATTACTCAAATCGGTAATAGACGAAGTGGTTGCTGTGGTTTCCTCACTAAATCCTAATATTAAAAATAAGACAATTGCCGTCGAGATTGAAGGTACGGTAGTCCAAAACATATAACGAATATGAGCGAATAGTTCACTCCCTGCTATAGCTGGTGCTAAATTGGTAGTTTCAGATAACGGTGATATTTTATCCCCAAAATATGCGCCAGAAATAACAGCCCCTGCGGTAATAGCTGGATCTAATGATAACCCTTGCGCTATACCAATTAACGCCACACCAATAGTTGCTGCGGTAGTCCAAGAACTGCCAATACTTAAGGCAACAATGCCACAAATAATACAGGCAGCAGCATAAAACCAACTGGGGTCTAGTATTTGTAAACCATAATAAATCATAGTGGGCACGGTACCTGATAACAACCAAGTACCTATGAGCGAGCCAACCGCAAGTAAAATAAGTACTGCGCCAAGCGATAGAGAAATACCGTTAATAATAGCTTTCTCAATATCATGCCAGCGATGACCATTTTTAATGCCGATAACCACGGCAATCCCCATTGCAACCAACAATGCTATTTGATTCGGCCCATAAGATGAATCATTACCAAAATAGACTACCGCTGTGGCTAGAAGTGCGACTAATGATATAACAGGAAGAAAAGCATCTAACATGCTCGGTTCTTTCGGATTGATTTGGTCTGGTACTTGCTGTGACATAGTTTTAAATTAACCTTTTATTATCGTTTTTATGTTGTTATGGTTTTTGCGTATTTATGCGTTTTTTATAAATATAAATACTGTGCTTAAGATACAAGAAAGCCGCCTTATAGGCGGCTTTCTCATACAGGTTGTTATTATTTTTTAGCTATTTTTCCTAAACTAATTAAATCAAAAGTAATTCGTGCTGTTTCATCTAAAAATGGATCAAGCTCATCTAAGTCATCAGGTAAATCATCAAGTGTCGTTACTTTATCTTTACCCATACTAGCAAGACGTTCATTAGCACGAATGAGTTGTTTTTCTTTACGCGCTTCACGCTTTGCTTTACGCGTTTCTAAATTAAGAGAAATTGTTTTGTCATCTTTTTCAGCTTTATACTTTTCAATATCAGTTAGTAAATAGTTAAACTCACTATTATCTTTAATACGTTGTTGGTATAGGGAAGTTAAATAACTAACGTCAGTATTAATATCATTAAGCTTTGTATATTGTGCTTTATCAATTTGATCCCATGGCAAAGCATTCTCTTCTTTACTTTCTCCCCATTCCTCAGGGTCAACAGCTGTAGGGAAAGCAATATCAGGTAAGACACCTCTATGTTGAGTGCTTCCACCGTTAATACGGTAAAATTTAGCAATGGTATATTGAATACTACCTAATGGATTTTCATATAAATCATATACTCTACCTAAGCCTCTATGCTGTTGTACAGTACCTTTACCGAAGGTATGTTCGCCAACAATAACACCTCGACCATAATCTTGTATGGCCGCAGCAAAAATTTCTGAAGCTGAAGCACTGTATCTATCAACCATTACAGTTAATGGACCATAGTAATAGCTAATGCCATCTTTATCACGGAGTACATCAACTCTGTTAGCGCCATTTCTAATTTGTACTACAGGGCCTTTATCTATAAATAACCCCGTTAATAGTGTTGCTTCAGGCAACGAGCCACCACCATTACCACGTAGGTCAATTACAATCCCTTGCACTTCTTGAGCTTTGAGCTTTTCAATTTCTTTTTTTACATCTCGAGATAAATTATTATAAAAACTAGGAATGGTGATCACCCCCAATTTTTTACCTTGACTGTTTTCATCGCCAATCCCAACACCTTCAAAATATACTTTGGACTTAGCGGCTTTATTCTCTAATTTTATTTTATCTCGTACAATGGTTACTATTTTTACGTTTGAAATATCTTCAGATTTTCCAGAAATGACCTGTAATCTAACCGTTGTACCTTTAGCACCCTTGATTTTATCTACAACATCATCTAATCGCCAACCAATAATATCTTCAAAGTCTTTATCACCTTGAGCAACACCAACAATACGATCTTTAGCTTTTAATTGTTTTGATTGATCAGCCGGACCACCACTTATAACACTTTGAATTACTGTATAATCTTCTTCTGCACGTAGTACTGCACCAATACCTTCAAGTGATAAGTTCATTTCCATTTGAAAACGTTCTGCATTACGAGGAGATAAATAAGAAGTATGGGGCTCAACGACACGAGCAAAGCTATTCATTACTAATTGAAAGACGTCTTCGCTTTCACTTTGCTTTAAACGTTTAATGGCGTAGTTATAACGTTTGGTTAATATTTCTTTAACTTTCGGCCATTCTTTGCCTGTTAAGGTTAAATTTAACGCGTCAGATTTAACCTTTATACGCCATAATTCATTTAATACCGCAACTGATTTAGCCCAAGGAGCATCTTCGCGATCATAAGAATAAACTTCATCTTTGGTATAATTAAAAGGGGATTTATGGACTTTTTCATCACTAGAAATATCTTCTGTTCCCAGTAAACTTAGTGCGTATTCATAACGTTCTAAACGACGCTGCATATTTAAATTATAAATATCATACGCCAAATCAAGTCTGCCACGTGCAAAAGCATCGTCAAACTCCACACTGTATTTTTCAAAACTGTTAATATCAGAAGATAAAAATACATGTCGAGAATAATCTAACTGTTTAATAAAACGCTCAAAAACTTCTTGAGATAACGCGTCACTAATTTTAACTTTTTTATAGTGACCACGCGTAAACCTAGCTGTAATTCGCTTACTTGCCGTAGTATGTTGACTTTCAGGTGCTAAAACAGGCAATACAAGATCTTTACTTTCATCAATAGCAAGAGCACTCATACTACTTATTGAGAAACTAACCGATATTGATACGGCAAGTGCGATACGACAAAGTTTTTGCATGCATATTACTCCAAACTATTTTATTAACACTACTAAGCTTTAACAGGTAAATATTATGAATATATGTTCTGCATTTGTGTTTTGATGATCATGCCTGAATCTAACTGTACACTAATGTCTTTACCCGCAATTTCAGTAATAGTTGCATCCATAGGTGAGTTACCTAATTGAACTTTAACTTTACATCCTACAGTTATTGTAGCTGATTCTACAGGTTTCAATGGCGGCAAATCTTTTTTTATTACTTTACGTTTAGCTGCTTTAACTGATTTATACTTAGCAGAATCTCGTTTTGTTTCTGCTGAGGTATTGCTCGTACTGTCTTTAGACTTCTGACCCTTATAAGGCTTCTTCGTTCCATTATCAGCTAATTTTTTATTCGCAGAAGAATTGTTACCAAATTTTTCTTGGCTTTCTTTTAACGTTTTGCTGGCATAATTTGCTTGTTCTTCATCAATCTCAGCAACTTCTTTACCATCAATGTCAACACGAAATGTACCGAGTTTAATTGCTTTCAGATAACGCCAACTACTGGTGTAATGCCTTAAGGCTTGGCGCAAGCGAGTTTTGCTAACCATTTCATCATCGGTAAGTTTTTCAGATAAGTCTTGAAAAATACCTACTTTTAATGGTTTTACTTGACCTTTAACTGAAAAGCATTCAGGAAACTTCTCGGTTAAGTAAGTGATAATGTCTTTCGTGCTTATTCGTTTAATTTCAGTTTCCATAAATACAACTTTTATACAATTTTAGTTAAATAGGTTAAATTAATAATCTTCTCGTTGAAGGTGTTGTTCTCTATTATCAAGAACGTGTTTACACCACTCATAAATATCTTCAGATTCTAAATCAGGCAATACTTCTTGCCCAATCCAAGTATCCCAAATTAAAGCTAATAACTGCTCTAATATTTCTGTTTCTATGTCGTCTTCTGCTAAGTCATAAAGTGTATGATAAAGTTCATTCACGTGCTCAGCGACGATTTCTTCTTGACCATCCCAATCACCGACAACTGCTTCGGAGACTAAATAATCATGTATCACCACAAATTCTTTCATATTAACGAACTCTTTTCCACGCCTTACTCACTTGCAGTTAAACTTTGTTCAAATACACGTACAATTAACTCTAAGCCGTTTTGATCATCTTGGTCAAAACGTTCAAAGCGCGTACTATCAATATCTAAAACGGCTATTGTATCACCCTTAAGTTGAACTGGAATAACAATTTCTGAGTTACTAGATGCATCACAAGCAATATGCCCATCAAATTGATGCACATCATCAATACGCTGAGTTGTTATTGTTTGTGCTGCAGTACCACAAACCCCTACACCAAGAGGAATTCGAATACAAGCAACCTTACCTTGAAATGGACCAAGAACTAGTTCTCCGTCTAATACTCGATAAAAGCCAACCCAGTTTACCTCTACTAAAGCATCAAAAAGCAAAGCTGAAATATTTGCCATATTCGCGATAGGGTCTGTTTCATCTGATACTAGCGATTGAGCTTGCGCTAATAGCTCACGATAAAACTCAGTTTTGTTAGTCAATTATAAGCGCCATGAAAAGATGTTTGCTAAAAACGCATAACATACCTTGAAAGCAGCTTAAATTAAAGCTTTTATCTAAGCAAAGTATTAATATTTACGCTTTATTTACTCTAGAATGGAAAATTGAACCAAAACACTCGCGTTAATAACCTGATTACCAACTTGAGAGCTGTGATTGGACGATGATTCTGCAGACATCATTACTGAACTCACTCGAGAACGATAATAGTTACTACTTTGTTCTTTAACAAAAAGTAGTTTGCCTAAAACAACGTTTGTGTGGTTTGCGATACGCGTCGCTTTCTTTTTGGCATTACTGATCGCTTGAACTAGCGCTTGCTGATAATATTTTTCAGTATTTTCAACTGACATGGATAATGGTGAGATGTGATTAACACCTAATTTAAGCGCTTTACTTAAAAATTGGTCGTAACCCTCAACCTTTGAAAAGTTAATGTTAATATTTCGGCTTAACTCAAAGAGTTGTCGCTTAATATTATTTTGATTATTTATAGAGTCAACACCTGCATATACTTTAGTGTGTTGATTGTTTGGAAAAGATCCATTTTCTCGCCTTTGGTTAACTGCCACACCTTCCATAGTAATTGATGGCTTCTCTTCTATAACCCTTAAACTAACCCTAGCAGAATTTATGTCATGATTTTTTATACCAAGACTTTTTGCGACTTGCACTACTTGGTTACTTTTATGATCAACGACCGCTCTTATTTTATCAGTATGTCGACCACGCTCAACAATCAATATCGATAATGAAAAACGATCCGGTACAGCTAAAACACTTGCTTGTCCCTTAACTTCAATATTAGGAGTTTCACCATTGTAAGCCTTGCTACTACCACTTAAAATTAATGTGATAATAGCGAATGTACTAATAAAATAAGACATTAAAAACTTAGTCATAGATGACTCCTAAAAATTTATTTGTTAATTTTCCTTAGTAAATTGCTTAAAACGTTGTTTTTCATCATTAGAAGCATTTTGCCACCAATATTTTAACATAGTTAAGGAGTTAATTTGTAGCAAAGTGTTATCAGCACTGGTTTTTGTTACTGTGGTATTACTTTTTGTAGTAGCAGTGGCCGTTGTTGCTAATACAGGGCTTTTCTTTTGTATTACTTGCTTAGAAGCCAATGAATTAACTGCTATATCAACTTGTTTAGCTAATTTATAATCAGCAACTTTTTCTAGTGATAAAGGCAGTTGATTATTATTTCTATCTTTTAGAATCAGCTTAGGAGATTTTACAAAATATTCAGCACCCGCCAGGTTTTTTATTTTGATCGTGCTTAGCTCAAGTTGTTTTTGGTCAGTAATGGTAAATTTAACAACAAAATCTTGTGATTGGACCAGTCTTTCTTCAGCAAAATCCAGATCTTCAAAAACGTCTTTATATCGAACAACAAAAGCATGATTACCTTTGTTTAGCTCAAATGAAGATTTTTGACCTATAAAACCATTATCTACAGCTTTATCATTTACTTCACTGATTATTAAATTCTCCGAGACATTAACGGTTGCCGCTAACAATTGCGTAGATATTGCACTTAAAGAGCTACAAATAAATAGAGCAGTCAGTGATGTTACATTAAAAAACCTAGCCAAAATAAAAATCCTTAAAAAATATGTTCATTAGAATAGTCTCTTTATAAACTGACTAGGCTGTAAATCAAAGTAAAATAATTAAAATATAGCCTAAAGTACTAAAATTATTTATTTTAACTGTTAAAAGCAATCACCAGGAATTCTGACCCAGCCTTCCATTAACACTCTAGCACTTCGGCTCATACTGACTTTTTTTACCGTCCAGTTGCCATTAATACACTCAGCTTGTGCGCCAACTTTTAGCGTACCTGATGGATGACCGAAAGTTACTGAGCTTCCCTCACCTGAGTCTGCCGCCAAATTTGCAGCAAGGGCAACCAGTGTGCCAGGAATAGCTGCGGCAGTGCCAATAGCAACAGCGGCAGTTCCCATCATGGCATGGTGTAACTTACCCATAGAGAGTGCCCGTACATGTAAATCAATATCAGTAGCAGCAATGTTTTTGCCGCTAGAAGAAGTATAAGCTTGTGCAGATGCAACAAACGCTACTTTAGGGGTATGTTGACGAGAGGCAGCTTCAGAGATATCACTGATTAAGCCCATTTTTACTGCGCCATAGGCACGAATTTTTTCAAAGCGTGCTAATGCTTTTTCATCACCATTAATTGCCTCTTGAAGCTCAATTCCTGTATACCCTATCTCTTCTGCATTTAAGAAAATGGTTGGAATACCTGCGGTGATCATCGTCGCTTTAAATGTGCCAATATCCGGTACAACAAGATCATCGACTAAATTGCCTGTAGGGAACATAGCTTCACTTGGGTCTACTGGAGCAACAAAATCAACTTGCACTTCAGCCGCAGGAAAAGTTACCCCGTCAAGTTCGAAATCACCAGTTTCTTGTACTTCACCTTGCGTAATTGGTACATGGGCAATGATTGTTTTGCTGATATTCTTTTGCCAAATTCTCACTTCGCAAATACCGTTTTCAGGTATTCTATCGGCACTCACTAATCCTGAGCTGATAGCAAAAGAGCCTACAGCTGCGGTAAGGTTGCCGCAATTTCCGCTCCAATCAACAAACGCTTTATCAATGGCTACTTGTCCAAATAGATAATCAACATCGTGATCCACTTCCTCTGATTTGGCTAAAATTACTGTTTTACTGGTACTTGATGTTGCTCCGCCCATACCATCCGTTTGTTTACCGTATGGATCAGGACTACCAATTACACGTAATAACATATTATCGCGAGGCTCACCTGGAGCCTGACAGCGCTCTGGCAAATCAGTTAAATTAAAAAATACACCTTTAGAGGTACCACCACGAATATAGGTAGCTGGGATTTTTACTTGAGGTACGAAAGCCATTGCTCTCTCCTTTTATTTTCTATTACAAAAATGGCACATTATCTTTTAGAACAATGTGCCACTTTTAAATTAAATCAACCAAGTCTGATGTCCAGACGAATTATTTTTATTGAGAGCAAGGCGACTGCACGGAGCTTGGTTTACCAAGTGAGTACAGCCAACGTAGCTATCATTAGAAATAAACGTTTAGGCATTAGACTTTAAGAAGTCGGTGGCAAATTTTTGCAAAACCCCACCGCCATCGTAAACGGAAACTTCTTCTGCTGTATCTAAACGACATTTCACTGGAATTTCAATGACTTCACCGTTTGCACGTGTCATCACAACAGTCATAGCTGCGCCTGGTGATGTAGTACCAACTACATCATAAGTTTCGCTACCGTCAATATTGTAAGTGTGACGTGTTTCACCATTAGTAAATTCAAGCGGTAAAACGCCCATACCAACTAAGTTAGTACGGTGAATACGTTCAAAACCTTGTGAAACGATAACTTCAACACCGGCTAAGCGGACACCTTTTGCTGCCCAATCACGTGATGAGCCTTGACCGTAATCTGCACCAGCGATGATGATTAATGGCTGTTTTCGATCCATGTAAGTTTCGATAGCTTCCCACATGCGAGACTCAGTGCCTTCTGGTTCGATACGTGCTAATGAACCTTGCTTGACTTCGCCATTTTCGTCACGGCACATTTCATTAAACAATTTCGGGTTAGCGAACGTTGCTCTTTGCGTAGTTTCATGATCGCCACGATGTGTTGCGTATGAATTAAAGTCTTCTACTGGTAAACCCATTTTTTCAAGGTAAGCACCTGAAGCGCTATTTAGCTGAATCGCATTTGATGGTGATAAATGATCTGTGGTGATGTTGTCACCTAACACCGCTAAAGGACGCATGCCCTTCATGGTACGAACACCAGCTAAGGCACCTTCCCAATATGGTGGTCGGCGGATATAAGTACTCTTAGGATCCCAATCGTATAACGGGCTTTCAGCAGGCTCAAACGCGCCTAAATCAAACATTGGCGTGTAAACTTTTTTGAATTGCTCAGGCTTAACACATGAAGCTACAATTACATCGATCTCTTCATCACTTGGCCAAATATCTTTCAGCGTAATGTCGTTACCGTTTTGATCTTGTCCTAATACGTCTTGTTCAATATCAAAACGCATTGTGCCTGCAATAGCGTAAGCAACAACTAATGGCGGTGACGCCAAGAATGCTTGTTTTGCGTGTGGATGAATACGACCATCAAAGTTACGGTTACCTGATAATACGGCTGTTGAGTATAAATCGCGGTCGATAATTTCTTGTTGGATTTTAGGGTCTAACGCACCCGACATTCCGTTACACGTTGTACATGCGTAACCTACGATACCAAAACCTAATTTTTCCATTTCAGACAGAAGGCCCGCTTCTTCTAAATAAAGCTTGGCTACTTTTGACCCAGGAGCAAATGAAGATTTAACCCAAGGTTTACGTACTAAACCTAATTCATTAGCGCGTTTTGCCACAAGGCCAGCAGCAACAACGTTACGTGGGTTTGATGTGTTAGTACATGAAGTAATAGCCGCAATAATTACCGCGCCATCAGGCATTTCGCCATTAGCTTCTTGCTCTTTACAAGCACTTAAGTTTTTAGCAATGTCTTTCGACGCTAAATCAGCGGTCGCTAAACGACGATGTGGATTAGAAGGTCCTGCTAAGTTACGACATATTGTTGATAAATCAAATTCGATAACACGTGGGTATTGTGCTTCAACTAAATCATCTGCCCATAAACCTGTGTGTTTCGCGTAAGTTTCAACTAATTTAACTTGCTCTGGTTCACGACCAGTAATCTTCAAATAATCTATGGTTTGTTCATCAATGTAGAACATACCCGCAGATGCACCGTACTCTGGTGTCATGTTTGAAATAGTTGCTCGGTCACCAATGGTTAAAGTTTTAGTCCCTTCACCGAAGAATTCTAAGTAGCTAGAGACTACTTTTTCATTACGTAAAAATTCAGTGATCGCTAAGACCATATCGGTAGCAGTAATTCCTGGTTGGCGTTTACCGGTTAACTTAACACCAATAATATTTGGTAAGCGCATCATAGATGGACGACCAAGCATAACAGTTTCAGCTTCTAAACCACCCACACCAATAGCAATAACACCTAATGCATCAATATGTGGTGTGTGGCTGTCTGTACCAACACAAGTATCAGGAAAAGCTACGCCATCACGCGCTTGAATAACGGGTGACATTTTTTCTAAGTTAATTTGATGCATAATACCGTTACCGGCAGGAATTACATCAACATTTTTAAAAGCCGTTTTAGTCCATTCAATAAAGTGGAAACGCTGTTCATTACGACGGTCTTCAATCGAGCGGTTCTTATCAAATGCTTCAGGGTCAAAACCAGGTGCTTCTACTGCTAACGAATGATCAACAATGAGCTGTGTCGGGACAACTGGGTTAACTTTGGCAGGGTCACCACCTTGTTCAGCAATAGCATCTCGAAGACCCGCTAAATCAACTAAGGCTGTTTGACCTAAAATATCATGACAAACAACACGAGCAGGATACCAAGGGAAGTCTAAGTCTTGCTTGCTTTCTATGATTTGCTTTAATGAATCGGTGAGTGTCTCAGGATCACATTTACGCACTAATTGCTCAGCAAGTACTCGTGAAGTGTAAGGTAATTTAGCGTATGCGCCTGGTTTAATCGTTTCGATAGCTTCACGCGTATCAAAAAAATCTATATTGGCACCAGGAAGCGGTTTGCGGTATTGGTAATTCATAATATCTCCTTCAGGACAATGTGTCGGGCATTAACCCGACACATAACAACAAATAAATATGTTGTTAGACTATCTTTGTGCGATTGGCGTAACTGTACGTGGCTCTGAACCTGTATAGTCTGCTGACGGACGAATTATACGGTTATTAGCACGCTGCTCCATTACATGTGCAGCCCAACCAGTTAAGCGTGAACAAACAAAAATAGGCGTAAACAGCTTAGTTGGAATGCCCATATAGTTATAAGTTGAAGCATGGAAAAAATCTGCATTACAAAATAATTTCTTTGTATCCCACATAAACTCTTCACAAGCAACAGAGATATCGTAAAGTGACGTATCTCCATTTTCAGCTGCTAACTTTTCAGACCAAGCTTTGATTATGACATTACGTGGATCTGAAGTGCGGTAAATTGCATGGCCAAAACCCATAATTTTTTCTTTACGCTCAAGCATACCAGCCATTTTTTCTTTGGCATCTGCAGGTGATGAAAACTTTTGGATCATATCCATAGCAGCTTCGTTAGCGCCACCATGAAGTGGACCACGTAAAGTACCAATTGCCCCGGTAATACAAGAGAACATATCCGATAATGTTGATGCACATACACGTGCAGTAAACGTTGATGCGTTAAACTCATGCTCAGCATATAAAATTAACGACACATCCATTACACGTTCATGTTGCGCTGATGGGCTTTCACCATTAAGCAGACGTAAGAAATGACCACCAAGCGATGCTTCATCACTAGTACAATCAATTTCAACACCGTCATGTGAATATTTATACCAATAGCACATGATTGCAGGGAACGCGGCTAATAAACGGTTAGCTGCTTTGTTTTGCTCTGAAAAATCAATTTCTGGTTCTACGTTACCCAAAAATGAACAACCAGTACGCATAACATCCATAGGATGCGCATCTTTAGGGACAAGCTTTAAAACTTCTTTTAATGCTTGTGGGATATCACGCATGGCTAGCAATTCAGCTTTATACTCAGCTAACTCACCTACCGTTGGTAATTCACCGTTAAATAGTAAATAAGCCACTTCTTCAAAAGTAGCATTATCAGCTAAATCAGAAACATCATAACCACAATAGGTTAAACCACTACCTGATTGACCCACAGTACAAAGAGCTGTTTCACCTGCGCTTTGACCACGTAAACCTGCACCACCAATTTTTTTATCTGACATAATTCTTTCCTCTTTCTTTTAATATTTTTATGAGTAAATTACTTATTTTTTCCATCAGCACTCTTTTCTTTAAGAAAAAGCGAATCTAGTTTTTGCTCATAATCGTGGTAACCAAGGTAATCATATAAATCCATGCGAGTTTGCATCGTATCAATAACCGCTTTTTGATCGCCATCAGCTAAAAGAGTTTTATACACTAATTCAGCTGCTTTATTCATCGCTCTAAATGCCGATAGAGGATAAAGCACCATGCCACAACCCCATTCGCCTAGTTGCTCTTTATTCCATAATTCGGTTTGACCAAATTCTGTGATATTTGCAAGAATAGGAACATCTAAAGCTGCAGCAAAGGCACGGTAATGCTCTTCTGTTTGAATAGCTTCAGCAAAAATACCATCGGCACCTGCTGCAACGTATGCTTTAGCACGTTCAATAGCAGCATCTAAACCCTCTTGAGCAAAAGCATCGGTACGCGCCATGATGAAAAAGTCAGGATCAATACGTGCATCAACAGCAGCGCGAATACGATCAGCCATTTCTTCTGTTGAGACAATTTCTTTATTAGGACGGTGACCACAACGTTTTTGTGCTACTTGATCTTCGATATGAACAGCTGCAGCGCCTGCTTTTTCCATATCACGTATTGTTTTTGCAATGTTAAATGCCCCACCCCAACCTGTATCAATATCAACAAGTAAAGGTAAGCTAGATGCGGCTGTGATACGTTGCACATCAGCAATAACATCATTCAATGAAGTCATACCAAGATCCGGTAAACCATAAGAGGCATTAGCAACACCACCACCTGATAAGTAAATGGCTTGATGACCTATTTGCTCAGCCATCATAGCGCTATAGGCATTGATAGTACCGACAACTTGTAGTGGTTTGTTATTTACTAGCGCTTGGCGAAATTTTGCACCTGCAGATAATTGACTTGTCATAATATATTTCCTCTTAAGACTTAATGGATTGAATTTTTGTTTGTTTTTTCTGAATAATTTCTTTTGATATTTTATTTTCTATATTTTTACGTGATGCGGCAATATGACGACGCATTAACATCTCTGCTAATTCTCCGTCTCTATCTGCAATCGCTTGAATTATCCGTGAGTGTTCATCAAAAGCACGACTTGCTCTAGGGCTATTCATACCGAATTGACAACGATACATACGGATTAAGTGATATAACTGACCACAAATTAATTCTATTAATTGTTTGTTATGACTACCTAAAATAACTTTATAATGAAAATCAAGATCACCTTCTTCCTGATAGTACGCAATACCATCTTTTAGCTCTTGAGTTTGGCCATGTATTGTAAGCATATTCTGCATGTGTGCTATTTCTTCATCTGACATGTTTATTGCTGCTTGTCTACATGCCATGCCTTCAAGCGCTTCACGAGTAATATAAAGCTCCAACAAACCTTCAATTGAACATTTAACAACACGAGAGCCAACATTTGCTTTACGCTCGATAAGGTGACACTTCTCTAAGCGATTTAATGCTTCACGTAGCGTTGAACGACTTATTTGATAATGCTTAGCTAATTCAGGTTCACTTATTTTACTACCTGATGGAATTTCACCTTCAACGATAGCATGTTGTATTTGCTCAAATACCTTATCAGCGGTAGTGACAGCTGCTTGTTGAGTTGGGTTATTTGTTTTCATAAATTTAGGTACATCAAGTTAAAAGTTAGAATAGTTTATATGCGCACAAATTGTCGACACATAAAATTTACAATATGAATAATAGCTTATTTATTTAATTAATCAAGTAGACTTAAGTATTATTGTCGACAATATTAAAGAGGCTGATATAAAAGGATGGATTGATTGAATTTTATTCAGAAAGCAAAAAAGCCCACGCAATATTAATATATTGCGTGGGCTTTCTATATTTCACTTTTAGTACACTTTAAATTGAATTATCTTCAAAATGAAGTGGCATCCCTAAGGGGATTCGAACCCCTGTTACCGCCGTGAAAGGGCGGTGTCCTAGGCCTCTAGACGATAGGGACA
>Ga0209395_1000881_pt1 | contig 43279 bp, 33 predicted proteins | sample GOMGulsemesocosm_3_FD_184635 | JGI IMG/M metagenome (GOLD analysis project Ga0209395, IMG submission 184635) | Methane-oxidizing microbial communities from mesocosms in the Gulf of Mexico - GOM9D Gulf of Mexico (SPAdes) (version 2) | ecosystem: Environmental > Aquatic > Marine > Cold seeps... | reverse complement strand
CACGGGGGCTGTAATCGGCAGTTTATTCTGCTGACCACGGATCAAAAAACTGCGCCTTTGTTGAACGCAAAATTCTCGACCTCGCGCGGGATTTTGCGCCAGTTTATTGACCAGAATGAAAGCCAGCTTTTCGCCCTGACCACCCGTGATGCGGTGGCGGGGGAATTACTCAATTCCGTCTATTCAGTGGACGAGGTCCGTACGCTTTTTGATATCCGCCAGATCACGATTGAAGCCGACACGACCGAGGCCCATGTGTCGGACGCCAAGCGTTTGGAAGGTATGATCACGCGGTTTCGCACGGAACCTGACGGTTGGTTAGATGATGTGTTGATTGCCGATATGATCACGCTGGCGAAGAAAACCGGCGACGTCACGCGCCAACCGATTACCCTAAAAATACCGATGTTCAGCCAGGAAAATTTCTGGACGGCACATTTTGGTGGGTTGTATCTGTTTCAAGACATGGATCACCCCGCGCTGATATCTCATTTGGATAAAGTGGCGCTGGGCGATAAGCTTCCAATTAAGCATGTGTTTGATTTCTCGAATAAAAACCAGATTGCGAAGTTCTTGGAATATAACGACTTGGTGGAACCCATCGTGAAAGCGCGTGGGGTGGATGCCAGTGCGGTTCTACAGCAGAAAATGGACTTTATCGTGGTTGATGTGGCGGCTGATGCGGGTGAAGATCTGACAGGCGCTACAAGACGTGATATTCGCGCCATGGCACGACGCTATGGTTCTAATCTGCCTGAGGAGTTTCATGGTTTAGCGGCGCTTCTGCGCTGGACGAATGGCGGCGGAAAGTGGCCAAAGATTACGTCAGAACATCCGGCGTATTTCTATACACTGCGCGCGCGTAATCATGCGGACCGTGACTTGGTGAACATGCTGCTGTCGGAGCTTTCACCGCGCGATATTCGCCAGTTGTTTATCTGCCATAAGGAACAGTTTTATCATGCTTATAACGGCTGGCCGGATGCGAAGAAGTCCTGGGTGGCAGATTTCTTGGCGCGTGATTATATGGTAGATAAGGCAGGCGCGCGTGAGGCGCTATTTGGACGCGAGACTTTGATGACAGAAGACACATCCCGCGCAGGTAACCGGGGGCAGAAATTTTCCGGCCCTTGGGGCAACGCGTTGTAAAATAGGGAGAGGAATATGGGATTTATCCGTCTGATAATATTTGGTTTTCTCGGTATGACGGTGATCTATTGCCTTGTGTCTTGGTATTCCCGGTCCGTACGGTTGGAACGTCTTGAGAAAGATTGGGACGCCGATCCGCAAGGTGACGATAATGCTCGTTCTGCACATATCGAAGCGGGCATGGTATCTTATGAGAAGGGCTTCCGTAAGAAGCTGATATTGCTGATTTATGTTGTGCCGGTGGTCTTTGTGACCACGGCTTTCTTTGTAACAAACACGAATTGAGGACCTCATGCTGCACAGAATAAAATTTGGATTGAAGGTGCTTATAATCGTGTTGGTGGGTGGCCTTGCCCACTATATTTTGCCGCAACACGATGTAGTTCGCGTGACCTCAACCGAGATCATTAGGCAGGATTTTTCGTGGTATAACAGAATGTTCTATGCCCAAGCAGATAGCGGCAGTGTTGAAGCTGCCAACCGTGATATGCGTCTGATCAACACAGTTCGGCGCAAGACTTGGATTTGGGGATTTTTCCGTCGGGAATCTGAGGAAGTGATGGTCTATCGCAATGAAGACACTGGCTGGATTTGGCCGCCTTATTTCAAGTTCGATAGCTCCAACCTTCAGGCTGAGGCTGCTGCTGTGGTGTCGCCAAGGGACGATGAACAATGGGTTGTTTTGACCCATTACGGCTGGCGTAACAAGCTGATGACGGTGTTTCCGAATGCCATTGGCGTACGTGCTGTGGATGGCCCCGGCGTGCGTATCATACCGTGGTTTAATATCTTTTTCTTTGGTTTTGTGATCGTTGCTTATGTGTTTTTACGTGCGGCTTGGCGACAGTTCAGGGAACGTAATCTTGATCCGACTTTGGATGCGGTCGATGGACATATGGATGCGGCATCTGATCGGGCGCGGGGTGTCTGGGGGCGGTTCACGGATTGGATTGGGACCTGGCGTGAGAAACCTCGGCGGTAACCTGAATCGGCAGAAACTTTAATGACTTTAAAGTGCCTAAGCGGCAGAGTTTGAGGTCTTTAACGATACATTTGACATGAAAAACCCCGCCAGGAGTGATCCTTGGCGGGGTTTTGTTTAGGTGATGTGTAGTGGGTTATTCGCCCCAGGGGATCCAAATGTTTTTTACCTCGGTCGCCTGTTCTAGGAAGGGGCGCATATCCGGTGCATTCCAGTCGCGGGTGCGGGCGTTATTGACCCAGGTGCGTTTAAGGTTGCCTGCGGAACGGGCTTCGATATCAGCAGAAATATCGCTTGATGAGAAACTCCAGACGGCGTCGATATCAAGATGATCGGCAAGGGTCACAGCCAATTCAGCGTGATCGCCGGTGATGATGTTGACGACTCCAGCGGGCACATCAGATGTTTCAAGCACTTGATAGAAGTCAGTTGCAGTCAGCGGGAACGCGTGGGAGGCAACCAATACAGAAGCGTTGCCCATCGCCATTGCGGATGCCATCGCAGTGATGAGACCCAAAAGCGGGGCGTCATCAGGGCAAAGTACTCCGATTGTGCCGATGGCTTCTTTCATCGCTAGGGCCACACCACGAATGGGTACGCCATGGGCTTGGCCGTCGTATTTATCGGCCCAGGCAGCGGCGGTGAAGAGGGCGCTGACGCTGGCTTCGACCTCAGCTTTGCCGCGTTTCTTGCCGGACATGTCATCAAGACGCGCGGCGAATTCGTCGGCACGAGCTGACAGGTTTTCCCCGATGTAATACAGAATTTGGGCGCGCAGGTGCCCAGTGGTTTTGCCCCAGCTTACGCGGGCTTTGGCGGCGGCTTCCACGGCGTTGCGGATGTCTTTGCGACTGCCAATACCTACTTGCCCAAGGGGTTTGCCTTTAGGAGACCAGATGGTTTGAACGTGACCTGCATCAGGACGGGCTTGTTTGCCACCGATGTAGAATTTCGCGGTCCGGTCAATGCCTGCAGGTGCAGCTGCATCACCGTCGGTGAAAGGTGGGATTGGAGCCAGTTTTTTGCCAGCCTCAACGGGTTTGCTGTAAGCTGAGAGACCTTCCCAGCCACCTTCGCGACCAAATCCACTTTCGCGGGTGCCGCCAAAGCCTGCCGCGGCATCAAAAAGATTTGTCGCGTTGGTCCAGACCACGCCACATTTCAGTTTTGGAGCGATATCAAGGGCGAGATTGACGTTCTCAGTCCAGACAGATGCGGCGAGGCCGTAGCGGGTGTTATTTGCAACTTCCACGGCTTCCGCTGGGGTGCGGAAAGTGGTGCCAACCAGCACTGGGCCAAAGATCTCTTCCTGCATCAAAGTGGCTGCAGGGTGCAGACCGGTGATGAGGGTTGGGGGGTAGTAGCAGCCACCTTCGGGCATGTCGCAGGTGGCGTGGTGGACTTCGCCTTCATGGCCGTGAGTGTCAACCATATGGGTGATGCGTTCAAGCTGTTTCGTATCGACAATTGCGCCGACATCGATGCATTTATCAAGCGGATCACCGATGCGAAGTTTATCCATGCGCGCACGCAGTTTAGCGTAGAATTGTTCGGCAATTCCTTCCTGCACCAGCAAACGAGACCCGGCACAGCAGACCTGACCCTGATTGAACCAAATCGCGTCAACAAGACCTTCAACGGCGCTGTCGATGTCGGCGTCCTCAAAGACGATATAGGGGGACTTGCCTCCAAGTTCTAAGGTTAGAGCTTTGCCGGAACCCGCAGTTAGTTCACGGATGCGGCGACCAACAGGGGTAGAGCCGGTGAATGCGATTTTGTTGATATCTGAGTGGGTTACAATGGCTTCGCCTGTGTGACCATGGCCGGTGACAATGTTAACGACACCTGCGGGAACGCCAGCTTCTTGGCAGATTTCAGCGAACATAAGTGCTGTGAGAGAGGTGTACTCCGCTGGCTTCAATACCACGGTGTTGCCCATGGCTAGGGCCGGCGCAACCTTCCATGCGAGCATCAGCAGGGGGAAGTTCCAAGGAATGATTTGGCCACAAACGCCAAGCGCTTCGCGGCCAGACATTTCGGTGTCTGCCAGTTGCGCCATGCCTGCGTGATAGTAAAAATGGCGCGCAACCAAAGGAACATCGATGTCGCGGCTTTCGCGGATCGGTTTGCCGTTATCCATGGTTTCAAGAACGGCAAGGATGCGCGCGTGTTTTTGCACAAGGCGGGCAATGGCGTAGAGGGTTTTGGCACGTTCATGACCCGTTGTCTTAGCCCAAGACTTCTGCGCTGATCGGGCGGCTTTGACGGCGGTGTTTACGTCGTCTGCACTACCTTCAGTCAAATCCGCAAGAAAGTCGCCATTGGCAGGATTGTGACTTTTGAAATTTTCCCGCGCTTTGGTGAATGCGCCATTGATGAAATGCCCGAAGGAATTATTGTGGCTTTCAAGCCAAGCGATGGCTTCTTTGTTACCTTCTGGGGCTGGGCCATAGTCCATGGTGTCGAAAATCTCTGCGATGGTCATCATTGTGGTCCCCAGATGTAGGCGGTGACGAGAAAAAGGATATAGAGCACCCAAAGGAAGGTTGTGGGCAGTTTGGTTGTGGTGAAAAGCTGACGGTAGGTTTGCAGCTCTCCCGTGCAGTGTGCAGCAGGGGGCGGTGCCCAATTGGGAGCTGCGCCGACGAGGCTTTTCGCAGAGTCGGGCAGATTTGAGACAGCCCGGGCCAGCAGTTTGCGGCGTTGCGATGACAGGTGCCAATTTGTTGCTAGAACAACTGCCAAGATTAGGGCGTAAACGAGTTGAGCAGGCATAGGTTTACCCAATGGCATGACGGTTGGCGGCGGAGTAACGGCCGGTGAGATGGTGCTCGAGTTGACGCTCAATATCGCCCAAAAGGGATGAGGCACCGAAACGGAATAGATCTGGGCGCAGCCAACGATCCCCCAGTTCGTCCTTGATCAGGGTAAGATATGTCACCGCGTCTTTGGCTTTTGAGATGCCGCCAGCGGGCTTGTAGCCGACGCGGTATCCGGTCCAGTCGTAATAGTCTCGAATGGCGCGGATCATGACGAGAGAGACGGGCAGGGTGGCATTCACGCTTTCCTTACCGGTGGAGGTTTTGATGAAGTCGGCACCAGCCATCATGCAGATAAGCGATGCACGCGCGACATTGCGCAGGGAACCAAGTTCGCCGGTGGCAAGGATGGCTTTGACATGGGCATCGCCACAGACACGGCGGAATTCACGCATTTCATCGTAAAGGGCTTGCCAGTTTTGGGTTAAAACATGACGGCGGGAAATCACAATGTCGATTTCTTTGGCACCGGCTTTGACGCTTTCTTCGATCTCTGCAACACGCAGATGGAAGGGCGATAAGCCTGCAGGAAAACCCGTGGAAACGGCCGCAACGGGAATGCCCGTGCCTTTGAGGGCATCAACAGCGGTTTCGATCATGTCGTGGTAAACGCAAACCGCGCCGGTGGTGACTGAGGGCATGCCCAACGCTGCCAAAGCGGTGGGTGCGACGGGATTACGAGCCTTAGCGCAGAGACGACGCACGCGACCTTCAGTATCATCACCTGACAGAGTGGTCAGGTCGATCATAGAAATTGCGCGCAACATCCAAGCGGCTTGGTGATCTTTTTTCAGGGAACGTCGCCCGGGCAAGGTGGCGCAACGGCGTTCAACGGCAGAAGTATTCACCTGCACCGCCATGACGCGATCTAGGTCAAGATCTGTACCGGGATTACGGGGCTCGTGCAGTTGTGGCAGGCCCGCGCCAGCTGTTTCACTTGCGGTTGCGATGGTCATATCTTTGGTTTGCATCCGGCATTGCCCCCGAAGGTTACTGTAAAGATCGAATTTCTCATGGTGGCGTAAACATTGCAAGTGGAAGTCGTAAGCTCTTTGTTAGCCACGGGCGTGCACGCTGGGCTCAAATGAGGTTTTCGTTGTATAGATTTAACAGTCTACGGTGGGAGAATCCCCACCGTAGCATTTTCGGGCGCGATTAATGTAGCGCCGCGAGATGTGTTTTAAGCTTGTCGAGTGTGGCTTGGGCGTCGATTTTCGTGGCGACGGAGACCGATGGGCGGCTGTTGTCGGCGATGGTTTGGCCAATGGTTTCGCCATTTAGGCTGATACGCAGGCCGGTGGATTCTAGGCCAAACCAGTTCGGGTCGGAACAGGCCAAAACTGCCGCAGCGTCATGCATGGGGCAACCATCAAGATCGGCAACTTCCTTATAGAAACCAAGATAGAAATTGGAAATTCGGTGGATGAAACCGCCAATTTCGGGCGAACTTGCGGCAAGGTCGGCAAAGTCACCGGGCACAAGCAAAGTTTGCAATGTGACATCCAAACCAACCATCACGGTTTCTAAACCGGAGGCAAAGACTGCATCGGCGGCATGTGGATCGTGGTAGATATTGGCCTCTGCATGGGCTGTGATATTACCGGGGCAATGCAACGCACCGCCCATAATTACCAATTTTCCGACGTTTTGAGCGAATTCAGGATCCAATTCCAACGCATCAGCAATGTTGGTCAGAGGTGCAACAGCGCAGACCACCAGCTCACCTTTGTGTTTGCGCGCCATATCGACCAAGAATTCGGCGGCGGACATGTCGTGGTCTTTGCCGATTTGGGGAACCTCGGCCATATCGCCAAAGCCTTCTGGACCATGTACCCAAGCGGAGGGTTCGAAATGATGATCGCCCCAAGGCTTTGCGGCCCCTTCTGCCACAGGCACATCGGCACCCAGCATATTCAGTAGATAGCGCGCGTTGCGACTGGATTGGTCCACGCGTGTGTTCCCAAAAACAGTGGTTAGCCCGACGAGGTCGATCTCAGGCAGCGAATGGGCGAGGGCGATGGCAATCGCATCATCTACACCCGGGTCCGTATCAATAATCATTTTCATAACGGCGTAGAATAAGGTCGCTACGATGTTGGTGCAATCAAATAAAAAACGGCAGGGAAATCCCTGCCGCCTTTGTTAATTTATGGGGTTAAGTTTATGAAAACCACCAGCGAGAAGCTGCTTTTGCGCCATCCATAGTCCAGTTCGCTGCAACATCATCGGAATGCGACACGTCTTTGGACACACCCATGATGTAGTTGGCAAACATTGGAACAACCGCACCGCCATCATCGTGGATGAGGGTCTGTGCTTCGGCATATTGTGCGCGGCGTTTGTCTTGATCCAGCTCGGAGCGGGCTTCTTTAACAACTTCGTTGAAGCGAACAGCGCTGTCTGTTGTGCGCCATGCAGTATCGTTCCATTCGGTTTCCGCAACATAGGCAGATGCGAACATCCAGTCCTCGGTTGGACGACCACCCCAGTAACAAGCGCACCAGCCTTTTTTGTTCCAGACGTTGGACCAATAACCATCAGAAGGCTCACGCACGACTTCGATCTCAATGCCCGCTTCCGCAGCAGATGCTGCAATAAGCTGTGCCGCATCAACCGCACCAGCAAAGGCCGCATCAGATGCAGACAGTTGGATCGGGCCAGAATGACCGGATTTTTCATAGTGGTGACGTGCAAGATCTGCATCAAATTCACGCTGAGGCAGGTCAGAAGCGTGGAACTGGTTCGCGGTTGAGATCGGGTGATCATTGCCTACAGCACCATGGCCCAGCAGGATTTTATCAACCAATTCCTGACGTTTCAGCGACAGTTTCAGCGCCATACGCAGGTCATAGTTATCAAACGGTGCTGCATCTACACGCATTGGGAAGGTATAGTGCAGTGTACCGGTTTTTTCGAGGATTTCGATGTTTGGTGCACGGCTAAGCAGGGAAACAGTCTTTGGATCCACACGCTCAATCGCATGTACATCGCCAGAAAGAAGTGCGTTTTGACGTGCTGTTACATCCAGCAGAGACAGTATTTCAACTTGGTCGAAATGGCCTGTACCTTCTTTCCAAGCGTTGGCGAATTTGTTGGCGGTTACGCGTACGCCTGGCTCAAAGTCTTCGATGACATAGTTGCCTGTACCAACGCCGGCCATCGCATCAATTTTGCCACCTTCAGATGGCAAGATCAGCAGGTGATAGTCGCTCATCAGGTAGGGGAAGTCAGCGTTTGCCGCGTTAAGGGTGAAGACAACGGTATTGCCATCAATCGCCATGTCTTGGATCGGCGCAGTCACACCTTTTGCAGCAGAGGTCGAATCTTCGCCACGGTGGTGGTTAATCGAGGCAATGACATCTTCTGGTGTCATGGTCTTGCCGTTGTGGAATTCTACACCTTGGCGCAGGTTGAAGCGCCATGTGATCGCATCGTCGGATTCAAAGCTTTCCGCTAGATCGCCAACCAGTTCGCCAGCGGCGTTCACTTCAGTCAGGCTGTTACCGTAGAGGTAGCCGAGATTGGTGCCGAAATTGTTTTCAAAGGTGCCTGGGTCAATCGTGTCGGTGGTGGAACCGGCAGCCATGCCTATGATGAATTTGCCACCTTGCTTTGGTGTCGCGGCCATCGCTTGGTTCGCCCAACCCAGTGCTGTTGGCACAAGAACACCCGCTGCGACCATGGACTGGATGAAGCCCCGGCGCGAGATCTGTTGGTTGGTAAGTTTGTGTTTTTGCGACGCAATAAAAGCATTTTTGCGTGATAGCATTCGGTCTCTCCCTTGGTGGACTCTTTGGGTTATTTTTTTGTTTTCCCTAGGCTAGGCTACACGTAACAGTGCATGTCGCAAAATGAAAAGTGACGTCGCTTTCAGTCTTTTTTATGAAGGGTACGTATTTTAAACAAAAGGCGTCGTTTTCCGTCGTTTTTTTGAAAGACGCATAATTTTTGAATAAAAAGGGCAGCGACTTTGATAAGTCGCTGCCCCATTTAACCCGCCAAGGCGGCTAATTTGCTTATGCAAACCACCAGCGTTCCGCTGCTTTGGTACCATCAAGTGTCCAGTTGGACGCGATGTGCTCAGAATGTGCCACATCTTTTGAGACGCCCATGATGTAGTTCGCAAACATTGGAACAGTTGTGCCACTGTCATCAGACAGCAGCTGCTGGGCTTCGGCATACATGCCGCGGCGCTTGTCCTGATCCAGTTCAGAGCGGGCATCTGTAACGATTGAGTTGAAGCGATCTGCGCTTGGTGTGTCACGGAAAGCCGTGTCGTTCCACTCAGATTCTTGCACATAACCAGATGTGAACATCCAGTCTTCAGTTGGGCGACCAGACCAGTAGGACGCACACCAAGGCTTTTTGTTCCAAACGTTGGACCAGTAGCCATCAGAAGGTTCACGTACAACTTGCACGTCAATGCCAACTTCGGCAGCAGAAGACGCGATCAGCTGAGCTGCATCAACAGCGCCAGCAAAGGCTGCGTCAGATGCAGAAAGCTCGATCGTGCCTGAGTGGCCAGACTTCTCATAGTGGTAACGCGCTTTGTCTGCGTCGAACTCGCGCTGTGGCAGGTCAGATGCGTGGAAGCGGTTTGCGGTAGAGATCGGATGATCGTTGCCGAGGGCGCCGTGGCCATGCAGGATTTTGTCGACAAGTTCCTGACGTTTGATTGCGTATTTCAGCGCCAAACGCAGGTCGTTGTTGTCAAACGGGGCAGCGTCGCCACGCATTGGGAAGACATAGTGCAGTGTGCCGGTGACTTCTTCGATGTTGATGTTTGGTGCGCGGCCCAGAAGGGCAACGGTTTTTGGATCAACGCGGTCAATTGCGTGAACGTCACCAGACAGCAGTGCGTTCTGGCGTGCAGTGGCGTCCAGAAGGGCAAGGATTTCAACTTCGTCGAAGTGGCCCGCGCCTTCTTTCCAAGCGTTAGCAAAACGTGTGCCAGTCGCACGAACGCCGGGCTCATATGAATCAATCACATATGTACCGGTACCGATGCCAGACTGTGGATTGAGGGAGCCATCTGCGGAAACTGGCAGAATTTGCAGGTGATAATCGCTCATCATATAGGGGAAGTCAGCGTTTGCCGCACTCAGGATGAAGACAATTGTGTTGCCATCGGCGGTGATGTCTTGGATCGGTGCAACAACGCCTTTCGCAGCTGAAGTTGATCCTTCGCCACGGTGCATGTTGATAGAAGCAATCACATCTTCCGTACCAAGGGTTTTGCCGTTATGGAATTCTACACCCTGACGCAGGTGGAAACGCCATGTGATCGCATCATCAGATTCGAAAGTTTCAGCCAGTTCGCCGACAAGTTCGCCACGGTTGTTCACCTCGGTCAGTGTGTTGCCAAAGAGATAACCGATGGAACCGGTGAAGTTGTTTTCATAAGTCGCCGGATCAAGGGTGTCAGTGGTTGAACCCGCAGCGATACCTTGGATGAACTTACCGCCCTTTTTCGGGGTCTCAGCCATTGCTTGGCCAGCCCAGCTAAGGGCGGTGGGAATCACGACGCCAGCGGCGACCATAGATTGCATAAAGCTACGGCGAGAGATGGTGCCTGCCGTCAGTTTTTGCTTTTGTTGTTGAATATAGACGTCTTTGTGAGAACGCATATGTTTTCTCCCTGTAGTGTTGTTTCTTGCCTGTACGCTACACGCGGCCGCTACCTTGGCCAAATATAAATTGTACGTTCTCAGGGCGATAAATGTCGCTTTTTGGAGTGAAGTTTCATATGCGACGGTTTGTGGTTTTAATGCGAAATAGCAGTGTGTGAATATCGAATATTTTTGTGCCAAAACCGACATCTCAAGGTGATATTTTTTTGCGTGAAGCCGTTTTTAAGTGCTTTTGTGAGGGGTGCTAAGCTTTCTGGAGGACTGAAAACGACACCCTTGTAGTCAAAGCGCCTTTACAGACTAGCATCTCACTGCATAGCATAGCGTCAAACAGGGAGCGCCGAACAACTGCCAACCACTCGGTCAAGGCAGGCCGGCGCCAGGGGGGAAACCGTGAATCTAATTGTACAAACCATTCTAAAGCGCCTTGCGCTGGGGGTGGTGACACTGTTTTTTGTGTCGCTCGTCATTTTTAGCGCCATCCAGTTTTTGCCGGGGGACTTTGGTGAAGCCGTGCTTGGCCAAGCTGCAACCGAGGAAACTGTTGCTGCATTCCGGCGTGAGCTCGGCCTGGATGTTCCAGCTTGGCAGCGCTACTTGGATTGGGTTGGCGCTGTGGCCACCGGTGACTTTGGTACCTCCTTCTCTGGTCGGGCGTCCTCTGGTGTTGACCGTTCCCGTCCTGTGATGGAGTTGATCGCACCGCGTCTGGAAAATACGCTTTTCCTCGCAAGTATCACCGCCATGGTTGCTGTACCGCTGGCGCTCTTCCTTGGGATCACCGCAGCGCTTTGGCGCAACTCGATCTATGATCGGGTGGTTAACGCAATGACGCTGACCTCTATCTCTTTCCCTGAATTCTTCGTGGCCTATATCCTGATCCTGTTTTCAGCGCTCTGGTGGGGGTTGCCGACATTGGCCAATATCACCGAAGGCATGCCGTTTTGGGAGAAGGTTCATAAATCACTGCTACCATCCATGACACTGACCCTTGTGATCGTTGCGCATATGATGCGGATGACGCGGGCGGCGATCATCAACTTGCTGGCCAGCCCCTATATTGAGATGGCGCGCCTGAAAGGGCAAAGCCGTATTCGGGTGATTATGCGCCATGCGTTGCCAAATGCTTGGGCACCGATCGCGACGGTGATTGCATTTAACCTTGCCTACCTCGTTGTGGGTGTTGTGGTTGTGGAAGTGGTCTTTGTGTACCCCGGTGTCGGCCAGTTGATGGTTGATGCGGTGGCGTCACGGGATATCCCTGTTGTGCAGGGCTGTGCAATGATCTTTGCCGCGACCTATATCTTGTTGAACCTTACTGCAGACATCATTGGCATTGTTACCAATCCCCGTCTGCTGCACCCGAAATAAGAGGCATCTCATGACCGAAACAAACACATATTCGGCGGCCTCTGAGGTCGCCAGCACGATCACCCGGCGCACCCGTTGGGAACGTATGAAAATCACCCTGAGCAAAGCACCACTGACCGCCTGGTTTGGCATGATTGTGATTGTTTTCTACCTGTTTGTTGCCTTGTTTGCGCAATGGCTAGCACCGCATGGCGAGGCGGATAACTCGTTCGCAGCTTACTTGCCTTGGGGTGAAGCTGGCCATGTTTTCGGCACCGATCAGATTGGGCGTGACGTGTTTTCCCGCCTGATTTACGGGGCCCAAAACACCATTGGTATTGCCTTAGCGACAACGTTCTTGTCCTTCATGATTGGGGGCACGCTTGGGCTTGCGGCTTCGATACGTGGTGGCTGGACCGATCAAATCTTGTCACGCATCGTTGATGTCTTAATGGCGATCCCCAGCCTGATTTTCGCGCTGATGTTGCTGTCTGTTTTTGGCTCTACTGCTGGCAGCCTGATCATCATTATTGCGCTGCTTGATAGTACCCGCGTGTTCCGGATTACCCGTTCCGTTGCTGTGAACGTGGTGGTGATGGATTACGTTGAGGCCGCACGTCTGCGTGGTGAAGGTCTTGGGTGGGTGATGCGCCGTGAAATTCTACCAAATATCATGCCGCCGCTGGTAGCTGAATTTGGACTGCGGTTCTCATTTGTATTCCTAACCATTGCATCACTGTCCTTCTTGGGTGTGGGCCTTCAGCCCCCAACTGCGGACTGGGGATCAATGGTGCGTGAAAGTGCGTCGCTGATGCAATTTGTGCAATACGACCTGAAATCAGGGCTGACCCCACTGTTGCCCGCCGGCGCAATCGCGCTGATCACCGTGGCTGTGAACTATGTTGTCGATTGGTTCCTGCATATGACCAGCGGCCTGAAGGATTGAACTGATGAGCAATGATAACAAACAAAATCAAGGCGAAGCCGGCGATGTCCTTCTGGAGATGCGCGACATTCGCATTGAAGGTTTTTCCGACGAGAAATGGAACCCAATCATCAAGGGCATGGACCTGACCCTGCATCGGGGTGAAGTTCTTGGTCTGATCGGGGAATCAGGCGCGGGGAAATCAACCTTGGGCCTTGCCGGAATGGGCTTTACCCAGCCTGGTTGCCGTATCACCAGCGGTTCTATTATGTTTGATGGAATTGACCTTGTGAAGGCGACTGAGACCGAAAAACGCGCGCTTTGGGGGTCTCGTGTAGCTTATGTTGCGCAATCTGCAGCCGCATCGTTTAACCCAGCACATCGGCTGATAGACCAAACGGTTGAGGCCACTGTTGCCCATGGTTTGCAAGCTGAAGCAGCGGCAAAAGATGATGCACGTCAGCTTTATAGCGCGCTAACTTTACCCTTCCCTGAAACCATCGGGGAACGCTATCCGCATCAGGTGTCTGGTGGTCAGTTACAACGTGTAATGACCGCGATGGCCATGTCACCGCGCCCGGATCTGATTGTGTTCGATGAACCCACAACCGCATTGGATGTGACGACCCAAGTTGAGGTTCTTCTGTCCATGCGCAAGATCGTGGAAGAGTTCAACACAGCGGCGATCTACATCACCCATGATCTCGCGGTTGTGGCGCAGATGGCGGATACCATCAAAGTTCTGCGCTATGGTAAAGAAGTTGAGGAATCACCGGCACGCGAAATGCTGACTGCACCAAAAGAGGAATACACAAAGTCTCTTTGGTCGGTTCGGGCATTGCATAAAGAAGCACAACCCTCTGATGATATCGTGCTTTCCATTGATGGCGTCGATGCGGCCTATGGGCGTGGCTTGAAGGTTCTGCATGATGTGAACATTAAGGTTCCACGGGGGCGGACGGTGTCGATTGTGGGTGAATCTGGTTCCGGTAAATCGACGACAGCACGGGTGATCACCGGGCTTTTGCCACCGATGGCGGGGCAGGTGACCTTTAACGGTGAGGCGTTGCCTCCACAATTGAAGGGGCGCTCTAAAGAACAGCTTCGCAAGATTCAAATGATCTATCAAATGGCCGATACTGCCATGAACCCACGCCAGACCGTGGGCGAGATTATTGGTCGTCCGCTTGAGTTCTATCATGGGCTGAAGGGGGCTGCGCGTGAGAAACGTGTGCTTGAGCTTCTTGAAATGATCGAGCTCGATGAAACCTTCTATGATCGTCTACCGTCAGAGATGTCGGGCGGGCAGAAACAGCGAATCTGTATCGCGCGTGCGCTGGCTGCAGAACCTGAGGTGATCATCTGTGATGAGGTGACCTCAGCTTTAGATCAGATCGTCCAAGAGGGTATCCTGAAGCTCCTGATGAAGCTGCAGGAGAAGCATGGCATCACTTACTTGTTTATCACTCATGACATTGCCACTGTTGAGGCGATTTCAGACGAGATTGTGGTGATGTATATGGGCGAAGTGGTTGAGCAGGGGATAAAGGATGAGATCATGACCGCCCCTTATCCGGCCTATACTGAATTGCTGTTGTCATCCGTGCCTGAAATGGACCCTGACTGGTTGACAAATCTTGCTGAAAATCGTGGTGAAACCGCCTGATGGGAAACTAGCGGGGGGCCTGCCCCCCGCACCCCCGGGGATATTTTCGGAACCAAAATGACGGCGTAAAGAGGGCCATTTAATATGGCTTGGTAAAGCTGTGCGCGTGAAGCAAACGTTGTGATTTCTAGACAGCTGGAGTGTGGTGGCGGTAGAAAGATTTGAATTCGGCACGGACGGATTATGACTATCCGTATTTTCAAGAAGTTGGGATGCCAGCAGATCCGTTCGAGCATCTCGAGTTCTGTTTCCCATAGTAGCAATTAGTGAACGGATATCTCCTTTCGTGGGGGCCTCATATTGTATCAGAGATGGAGCGAACCGCTGCAATGGGCCGCGTGTGACGACGTCAATACCAGGAGATACTACAACGCGGTGAACTACTGTTTGGAGTGAAAGTTTGTTTCCAAATGAACAACTTCAGAAGATTGACGTCCACCCAAATTCAGATGTTCGTTGCGAATTAATACGGGTTTTTAGATGATCTATCATCGGACAGGGATGTCTGTGTGCGTGCAACAAGCCGCTCAATCGCATCGGCCAAATGTACCTCTTGGATATTGTAGCTACCACATTCAACACGTATTTTATGTGCTTCAATCATTACATCTGCATGGCTACAGCCTCTGGGTGGCTCAAAGCGGTATGACGCCAATTCGATAAGAAGCCCCAGCGGATCTTTGAAATAAATAGAATCCATGAAGCCCCGGTCCTTTGGGCCGGAATGCTTTATTCCACGATCATCAAGACGTAGCGCCGCCTGTCTAAATGTTGCCTGGCTGACAGCGAGCGCCAAGTGGTGGACCGCACCTTGGTCCGTGGATGTGCGTGTGGCATCGGGTTTACGCGTCTCATTTGTGAATATAGTGATCAACCGTCCATCGCCCGGATCGAAGTAGAGATGGCCTTCATCTGGGTTGTCCAAGTTGGGCTGTTCGAAAACGAAAGGCATGCCCAGCAGCCCTTCCCAAAAATCAATCGAGGTTTGGCGGTCCGCGCCGATAATTGTGATGTGGTGTACACCCTGTGTCTGGATTTTGCGCATAGGACCCTCTTTGGTTTGCGAGCTTCTAGCAATGCCAGTAACTCGATTATTGGTTGATCTGTGCAGTGTATCATACTGGGTTTGCACCAAAAGCGGACAGAATTATCCGCCCCCAGAATGATATTCAGCAGGGCGCCGATTTGCTATGATCGGCGCTACTGAAGTCAGTGGCCTGTATGGTGTTCACAAGAAACCGCTGGATTGAAGGGCGATAGAATACCTGATGGGTTTTCGCGATAAAGCCAGAGATGCTGATCGTAATGAGGCTCAAAGCCATGCGCTTCATCGGCTTCGGTCGCGGGATCGTCAGCCATGGCGTCCCACGCCCTTCCGTTGATTTCTGGCGTTGGCTTGCCCGTTTCAGCCCAAGCAGCTTGCCAAACGAGATTTTCCACTGCGACCAGTTCTAACGTTCCATCTTCCTGAGGTTCATAAATCAGGACGGCCGGTTCCATCCAGTCTGTATGCGTTCCGTTGCCGTTAACACGTGGCGCGCCTGCCGTTATGCCTAGTTTTCCTGGGTGGATATAGTGGATACCCATGGCACCCCACTCCGCAGGCAGACCTTCGGCGGCGGCTGAAACACAATGATCGGCTGGATCACGAATGTAGCCATCGGAAAGTGCGATATTGACGTCGCTATACTTTTCCGTCGCTGCACGCACAGCAGCAAAATCCACCTCTTCTGCAAAGCTTCCTCCAACGCTCATGAAAAGTAGCGCTGCAACGGTTCCAGTCTTAATATTCAGAAGTTTAAACATTTTTTGTGTTCCCCCATAGCTTGACAGTATTGAACACCCGATAATTGGTGGCCAATTGGTCAGCGCGATCGTACACTATAAACACGATTTTTCATAATTTGGCTGTTCAAGCCAGAAGTGCTAAATCGAATATATTGAGGTCTGCACGTGATCTCGGGCCCTCGTGCAGATCGCATTTTCTGAGGGTGGATATCGGGTGTAGTAGGACCGGAAGTTCGCTTTGCCTCACAAAATATTCATCTATGTGAGGCACTGCGAAGGGCTGTTCCTCGCCCCTATTTAATATCTTGCACCGCAATTTCCGCCATTTTCAAAATGGCTTCGCGTGTGTTGGCAACAGCGATAAAACGTGCGTTGTGGCAAAATTTAGCGCCTTTGACACCGCTTGCATCTTCGAGTGCGCTATCCGTCAGGCCAGCCCAAGCCGCTGGAAGATCGGCGCGTTGCTCAAAGGTGTCGTTTGACAGCTTGATGCCGCCCAATGTCCAATCATCGCCACGCGGATTGACCACGAAGAGCATGTGCTCGGCCTCTGCCTGATCGAGCGCTGAGCGGTAGGGCATGCCCATGGGAAGCTCGAGTATCGGCGATGTGCCAGCTTTGGCGATGGCATCAAGCACAATGCTCTGCGCCCGGGCTTTTGCCGTGAGATTGCGGATTTGAGCTTCGATGAAGCTCCGCGCAATAGGCACGGCCACAAAGAATGCATCATCGTCGGCCGTTGGTGAGGTGTCGTCAAACACCGGCTTTAGGCTTCCCAAAAGTGAAGGCAAGGTCAGGATCGACAATGGCCCCGCAACAGAAGGTTCCATTGCTCCGTTGTCCAGCAGGTCAATGGGTAGAACGAATTTGGTGTCAAACTTGGCATGGATGATCTCAACGTCATCCGCAGGCACGTCCATCGCCGCCAAATATGCGCGGCCATAATGCGCCCAGATCAGGCCAAAAGAGCTGAACGGCTGGCCATCTTCGCGCAGCGGGCTAGGGCGCTGGTGGTGGTCAAAAATTTGCGCTTCGTGGTCATAGGCACCGCCTACATCGTAAATGATCTTATTGGCCACTGGCGTGATCCATTGCCGATCTCGAGTGCGTAACACTTCCGCCTGAGGAAACAAGCGCGTGAGCACGACAGAAGACAGTAACTCGTCCGCATGGAAGCCGCCAGAATGGGTGATAAGATGAGTGATGGTCATGAGAAGTTTCCAAAGGGTTTGCCAAGCGACGAAGGTGACCTGTTTGATCACGTCCAGACGTATATCAAACTCATCTGTCAAAGGTATGGGGCCAGATCAAGGTCAAATTGTGGGGAAAATACGCTCCATCCAATGTGGAAACCGTTTCTTCGATCCTTGCTTGACCAGATGACCGTCATAGACGGCTGCTTTCGGGGCGGGGCACGGCTTTCCGAATCTAAAGATTGACGCTTTCAGGAAAAACACTCAGGGTTGTGGGGTATTTAGGCTCAACAATCAAAGTGGGTTTTAGCAATTGTCCCAACAGATAACCTGAGTTCTTGGTGCGAAAAGATCAAGCGATGCGGCACAGCATCCACATGCACATTTGAGATCGGGCACAGGAATGACCAATATCATCGAAGGACTGGGTGCACTGGCGCTGGCCGCAGACATGGCAACGGGACGCCCAAAAGGGGCAGGTCTAACCGCCGCGATCGTCGCAGTGGAATTCGCAAAGGCGCTTGGGTTGGATCAAAAATCCACAAAAGATGCCTATTACCTCGCTGTCGTACGTTTTATAGGCTGCACAATCACCAGCCATGAAACCGGGGTGCTCTCGATTGGCGACGATCAAGGTTTTGCAGTTGCCACTATGTTGGGTGATTGGGCTGACCGCGAAGATCTGAAAAAGCATCTCGATCAATTCATCGCGCATGAGGCACCCGAAGAAGAACGCGAAACGGCTTTCAATTATATCTGCGATATTCTTCCAGATGCCGCGCCTAGCTTTACCGCCGCCCATTGCCGTCAATCCTATCTTCTGGCCAAACGTCTACCCGTTTCACAGGAGGTGTTGGATTGTATTCCATTCTACTATGCGCGCTGGGACGGCAAGATACTGCCATTTGGAGGTACGGATGTACCGTATCTTTCTCGACTGGTAAGGATCACGGAACTGGCCGAACTGGTGCGCCGGCTTGAGAATGCAACCCGCGCCAAGGAGGTGATTGCCGCCAAGCTGGGTGCTGAACTTGACCCGGATCTGGGACAGGTCTTTCTGGACAATGCTGATGAAATTTTCAAAGCTGCCAGCAAATCCCCGGAATTCGAAGCCTTCATCGCTGCTGAACCGGGGGAGCCAGTCAAAATGACACCTATGTGCAAGCAGGTATTGGCCGAAGTTGGTGCAGATATGGTTGATCATAAAGCCACCCATTTTCTCAGTCATTCCCGCCGAGTAGCGGGGCTGGCGGCGGCGGCGGCAAAGATTGCCGGACTGGACACAGAACAGATCGAAACTCTGCGTCTCTCGGCATTGGTGCATGATATCGGCAAATGCGCAATCTCGAACCGAATCTGGTATAAGCCAACCGAGCTGAGCGTTTCCGAACGACTGGAGATGGAGGGTCATACGTTTCAGACCGAATTCATCCTCTCCCACGGCCAGCCATTTGTCGAATGGGCTCAGCTTTCGGCTGCTGTACAAGAACGTGCCGATGGAAGCGGCTATCACCGCCGCGTATCACTGTCCTGCATCGCATCCAATATCTTGGCGGCGGCCAATGAATATGATGAGCTGTCCAACGCCACACCAGCCCGCCCGGCGATGACATCTGAGAATGTGGCCAAGAAAATGACCAAAGACGCCACCGATAAAAAATTCATGCCCACGGCTGTCACTGCAGTGCTGCAGGCTGCAGGGCACCGTGTAAAAGAAGTAAGAACCGCCTATCCGTTCAATATGACACGGCGCGAGGTGCAGGTTCTGGCACGATTGGCGAAATCGGAAACCACTGCAGAAGTGGCCAATGCGTTAAACATTTCACCCAAGACGGCGGACCATCACATTCAGAACATTTACAATAAAACCGGAATCCGCGCTCGCCCAGCACTGGCGCTTTTCGCGTTGGAGCACGGAATTGTGATGGACTGAGAGTTTTTGTGATAAAATAGGGAACTCTCCCGATACAACGGGAAGCCCGTTTTCGGCATCTTCAACTTAACCGAGGGCACAGCGCCCCGGACAAAGTAGAGAGGAACGAGAAAATGGGAACTTACAACTCTGTAATCGTCAACGCCACGGCTGATAAAGTCTGGTCGGCCCTACGCAATTTCAACGATATGTCTTGGGCTGAAGGTATCGTTGGAAGTGTTGAAAACACCAATGGTAAGGGCGGCACAGAGGTTGGCGCGATCCGCGTGGTGAATGGAGCCATTACCGAAACACTGCAAAGCTTCGACGACGATTCAATGGCTTTCAGTTACTCAATCGACGACGGCCCGGAGGTTTTGGCTGCTGATCAGGTCACAGGTTACATCGGTACGGCACGCGTTGCTCCGATCACGGCGACCGGTCAAAGTTTTGTTGAATGGTCCTCTGACTGGCAAGGCGCCAAAGGCGACGTCAAAGGCTTTTGTGATCCGCTTTATGCTGGGCTGCTTGGTCTACTGGCAAACAAATTCAACTGATCGCCATTCGTTCACAAAATAAATCACGAAAAAGGAATAAACATATGTTTAAGACAACTCTGACCGCCGCCGCCGTTGCCGCAACCACCCTGTTTTCAGGTATTGCACAAGCCGAACCTGTCTACTTTATTGCTGCCGTTTCAGTGACCGACTGGGACAAATATATGAATGATTATTCCAGTGTGGCGATCCCAGGAATCCTCGGAGCTGGCGGAGAAATCTTGGTTGGAGCGCAAGAGGTGAGCGTGGTCGAAGGCGATTACGCGCACAATTGGACCGTGGTTGTGAAATTCCCTTCAGCTGATGCGGCCAATAGCTTTTATGGCTCACCCGAGTACCAAGCTGTAATTCCAATTCGCCACGCAGCATCCAATACTGAGACCTCCGTCTTGATGGTTGCCCCGCAATTTGTACCTCCTTCCTAACAAGATGGGCCAACATTGGCTGCAGGTTTTAGCACTCACGGTAAAGCATGTTGTTTCAATTGGAAAAGCGCCCAAGGGCGCTTTTCTGGTGTGATCATAGCTGACATTGTCCTCCCAGCAGAAAATGAATACCTAGGAGGGAAGCAACGTCATTCTTGAGTGTAAGCTGATTAATCGGCGGCATAGCCCAATGTTTTGAGAGCGTTTTGAATTTCATCCAAGATAGCGGGGTCATCAATTGTCGCGGGCATTTTGAAGGTCTCTCCATCAGCGATTTTCACCATGGTAGCCCGCAATATTTTACCGGATCGCGTCTTGGGTAAACGGTCGACGACACAGGCCAGCTTAAAGGCAGCAACGGGACCGATTTTCTCGCGTACAAGCTTTACGACCTCTTTGGTGATGTCTTCATGTGGGCGGTTGGTGCCAGCGTTGAGACAGAGGAAGCCTAGCGGGGCTTGGCCTTTCAACGCATCAGACACGCCGATCACCGCGCATTCGGCAACATCTGGGTGTGAGGCCAAGACCTCTTCCATGCCACCTGTGGACAGGCGGTGCCCCGCGACGTTGATTACGTCATCGGTACGCGCCATGATCGAAATATATCCATCCTCATCAATCATGCCCGCATCACCGGTTTCATAATAGCCAGGGAAATGTTCCAAGTAGCTGGATTTAAATCGTTCTTCTGCCTTCCAAAGCGTTGGCAATGTGCCTGGCGGCAGGGGAAGTTTGATGGCGATAGCGCCCAATTCACCTGCAGGCATTGGGTGGCCAGCTTCATCGAGAACTTGCACGTCATATCCAGGCATGGCGACGGCAGGGCTGCCGAGTTTGGTCGGAAGCTCCTCGATCCCCAGTGGGTTGGCAGCGATTGCCCAACCAGTTTCAGTCTGCCACCAGTGGTCGATCACCGGCACCTTCAGATGATCCTGTGCCCAAGTGATGGTGGCCGGATCAGCACGTTCACCCGCTAGATACACGGCCTTGAGGCAAGATAGGTCGTATTTCTTTAAGAATTCGCCCTTTGGGTCTTCGCGCTTCACGGCACGAAAGGCGGTTGGAGCGGTGAAGAAAGACTTCACCTTATGTTCAGATATCACACGCCAGAAAGTGCCCGCATCGGGGGTGCCGATAGGTTTGCCTTCAAACACGATCGTGGTGTTGCCGTGGATCAATGGACCGAAAGCGATATAGGAATGACCAACGACCCAACCCACATCTGAAGCGGCCCAAAAGACATCTCCTGGGTCAACATTATAGACGTTTTTCATGGTCCAGTTTAGCGCGACCAATTGCCCAGCGGTGTGACGGATCACGCCTTTGGGTTGGCCTGTGGTGCCAGACGTATACAGGATGTAGGCAGGGTGATTGCCTTCCACGGGCAGACATTCGGCAGGTTCAACACCGTATTGGAAGCCATGCCAGTTGACATCGCGGCCTTCAATAAGTTCGGCAACTTCTTGTTCACGCTGAAGAATAACACAGAAGTCTGGTTTATGTTCCGCCAGATCAATTGCCCCATCAAGCAGGGGTTTGTAATGCACCACACGGCCCGGCTCTAGGCCGCAAGACGCGGCAATAATGGCTTTTGGGGTGCAATCGTCAATGCGCACGGCGAGTTCATTGGCGGCGAAACCACCGAAGACTACGGAATGTACCGCACCAATGCGGGCGCAGGCGAGCATGGCCTCAAGCGCCTCAGGCACCATGGGCATATAGATGATGACGCGGTCGCCTTTTTCAACGCCTTTGGCACGCAGAGCACCAGCAAGGGAGGCCACGCGATTGCGCAACTCAACGTAAGAAATTTCGCGTTTTGTTTGGGTGATGGGGCTATCGTAGATGATCGCAGTTTGTTCACCACGGCCAGATTCTACGTGACGGTCTACGGCGTTCCAACAGGTGTTAACTCGGGCATCTGCGAACCACTCATAGAGAGGGGCGTTGTCGTCAAATAGCGCCTTTGAGGGCTTTTGATCCCAGTCAATTGCCTCAGCCGCCTGCATCCAGAAGGCTTCAGGGTCAGATTTCCAGGCGTCGTAGGTTTCGCGATATGTAGTCATGTGATGTCCTCCCCAATGGCCAAACGGGCCAGACTTTCTCCCGTTTTCCCCGCGGTGCGGGTTGGAAAAGGTTACGCAAGGCGAGGGGGGACAGGCAAGTAAAAAGCATGCGCCCGAATGTCGCCATCAGCGCTAACATACATTGGGGCGATGCTTACTTGTTAGGGGCCAGTTGGCTGGTCAGCCATAATGTGACACGGGAGTGCCTGCGATTGCGGACATGTTAAGTAGGCCACGTGCCGTGATGGAGGGGGTTACAATATGGGCGCGGTTGCCCATGCCCATCAATATTGGACCAACTTCAAGGCCATTGCCTTTCATTTTCAATATGTTGCGTACGCCTGACGCTGCGTCTGTATTTGCGAAAACTAGTACGTTCGCAGGGCCTTTTAGGCGGGAACAGGGCAGGCTGCGTTCGCGTAATTTCACATCCAAGGCGGAATCGATGTGCATCTCCCCCTCGTAAATGAAGTCACGCGGTTCACCATCCAGTATTTCCAAAGCCGCGCGGGTGCGTCTGCCCGTGTCGCAATTCAGGTTGCCGAACTGGGAATAAGAACACAGAGCGATCTGCGGCGTGAGACCAAAACGAGCCACATGACGGGCGGCGGAAATCGTGGTTTCGGCAATCTGTTCTGGCGTTGGTTCAGGGTGTACATGGGTGTCGGCAATAAAGAGGGGGCCGTCCTCTAAGATCATCAGGCTAAGCGCGCCAACCGGCTGTAATTTCTGGGTGCCTAAGATTTGTGTGACATAGTTCATATGCCACTGGAACTGACCGAAAGTTCCACAGATAAGGCTGTCGGCTTCGTCACGTTGTACCATGATTGCGCCGATGGCAGTGGTATTGGTGCGCATGATGGCTTTGGCAAGATCCGGGGTCACACCCTTGCGCGACATGAGGCTGTGATAGGTGCCCCAGTAATCGCGGTAACGCGGGTCATTTTCCGGATTCACAAGATTAAAATCAATGCCGGGGCGAATGGAAAGCCCCGCGCGATCAAGGCGACGTTCAACCACTTCGGGACGGCCAATAAGAATGGGTTTATCGGTGGTTTCTTCCAGCATTGCATTGGCGGCACGCAACACGCGTTCATCTTCACCCTCAGAGAAAACGATACGCCGGGTGGCGGTGGACGCAGCCTGGAAAACTGGGCGCATGATCATCGCAGATTTAAAGACCGAAGCATCGAGGTTGTTTTTGTATTTTTCAAGGCATTCAACCGGACGTTTGGCGACATTGGTTTCCATCGCGGCCCGGGCGACGGCAGTGGCGACCACCCCCATCAAGCGGGGGTCAAAGGGTTTTGGGATCAGATAATCGGCTCCAAAGGTCAGTTGCTCACCTTTGTATGCGGCCGCAGCTTCTGCCGATGTCGTGGCGCGGGCAAGCTCGGCTATGCCTTCAACGCAGGCGATTTTCATGGCCTCATTGATCTCGGTTGCGCCAACGTCTAGGGCGCCGCGGAAGATGAAGGGAAAACACAACACGTTGTTGACTTGATTGGGGAAATCGGAGCGACCGGTGGCGATGATGGCATCGGGCGCGACGGAGCGAACTTCATCGGGCATGATTTCAGGTGTGGGATTGGCTAGCGCAAAAACAACGGGTTTAGCTGCCATTTTCGCTACATGTTCCGGCTTCAACACACCTGGGCCCGAAAGGCCAAGGAATAGATCGGCACCGTCAATAACATCATCAAGTGTGGCCGCAGTTTTACCTTGGGCAAAGGCGGCTTTTTGTGGGGTCATTTCGCTTTCGCGACCCTCATAAACTAGGCCATCGATGTCACACAACCAGACGTTTTCGCGTTTCACACCAAGCGATAAAAGCATGTTCAGACAAGCAATGCCTGCCGCACCACCACCAGTGGATACGATTTTGATTTCACTGAACTTCTTTCCGACCACATGCAGGGCATTATAGGCCGCGGCACCCACAACAATTGCGGTGCCGTGCTGGTCATCATGGAAGACCGGGATGTTCATACGCTTGCGGCATATTTCCTCAACGATGAAGCAATCCGGGGCTTTGATATCTTCGAGGTTGATCGCACCAAAGGTCGGTTCCAGTGCGCATACGATGTCAGCCACACGTTCGGGGTCTGGTTCGTTTAGCTCGATGTCAAAACAGTCGATATTGGCAAATTTCTTAAAGAGGACAGCCTTGCCTTCCATCACTGGTTTTGAAGCGAGGGCACCGATATTACCAAGGCCCAGAACCGCCGAGCCGTTGGTAACAACGGCGACCAGATTTCCGCGTGCAGTATAGCGTTCTGCGGTGGAGGGGTCGGCTTTGATTTCAAGGCAGGCTTCGGCAACACCAGGGGAATAGGCACGGGCGAGATCGCGACCGTTGGCCATGGGTTTGGTGGCGCGAATTTCGAGTTTTCCCGGGCGGGGGAATTCATGATAATCCAATGCGCGCTGGCGCAGGTTTTTTTCGCGACTGTCGGTCATGTTCTCTCTCCCGGGAACGGCGCTTCACACACTCGTTTAACGTTGAACTATCTGTTTCGTCGCATATTGCATACTTAGTGTCGGTAATTCAACTCTCTTGCTAAACGGTTTTGGATGCCGCATGGTTTCGAATAACTTTAAGCATGAAGTAACGGAGGACGTCATGGCTGACGGTAGCGTAGTGGCAGATCAAGAAATCAGGGCTGAAATTCGAATTCCGACGGATAATTTACCAAAAGATATCCCATTTTTCACCAAGACACTAAAGATGCGGATGGATATGATCTATCCGGCGGACAATCCGCAAGTTGCCGTCTTTTCGGGTCATGGCGTCCGTTTGCGGGTGGAAAAAGGTGCCGCAGAAACGCCCGCGACCATTCGTATCCTGACTGACAATCCCGATGCGTTTGCGGATGGTGCCCGCGTTCTGACGGCACCGAACGGCACCAAAATCGAAATCGATGAATTGAACCCGCCTTTGGTGATGCCTGAAACGGAACATGCATTTGTAGTGCGTCGCCTGAAAGATCAGGCCCCATGGGTGATTGGACGCGCGGGCATGCACTACCGTGATCTGATCCCGACGCGTCTGGGTGGGTCTATCATTGCTAGCCACATTCGCATTCCTGATGGTGGGCCGGTGCCAGATATGGTGCATTATCATAAGGTCGGCTTTCAGTTGATCTTCTGCGTCGCCGGTTGGGTCGATGTTTTATATGAGGATCAGGGTGAAAAGATCCGTTTACATGCGGGTGATTGCTTCATTCAGCCGCCAGAAATCCGCCACCGTGTGCTCTATGCCAGTGCTGAAATTGAAGTGCTGGAAATTGGTGTGCCAGCAGAACATATCACCGAGATTGATCATGAAATGACACTGCCAACGCCGCATTTGCGTCCCGAGCGCGAATGGCAGGGGCAGAAGTTTGTACATAATGTGGGCAAAGACTGCCTGTTTAAACCGTTCCGTATTCCTGGATTTGATGCGCGTGACACGACAATTTGTGAGAACACAAAAGAGGTTGCAGGTGTGCAGGTGATCCGGGCAGGTGGCGATGAAGCGCCTTGGACGAAACACAATGCGGATATCCATTTTACCTTTGTGATGCGGGGTTCGATGACGTTGGAAGGTGAAGGGAAAGACCCCTATCGCCTTGAAGCGGGGGATGCATTTGTGATCCCGCCGGATATGGAAACACGTTACTCGGAGACTTCGAATGATCTGGAATTGATCGAAGTTTCTTTGCCTGGCGCGTTTGAAACAGAGGTGCGTTAAGACACTTGCATCTGAATGAGGCAGGTTTAATCTGGGCATCTGATTTAAGATAAGGATGCCCCGGATGACTGCCACATTGTTGAATGCTGCGAAAGCGGCGCGTGAAAATGCTCACGCGCCCTATTCAAAATTCCTAGTTGGGGCGGCGTTGCGCACATCTGACGGGCAGGTGTTTCAGGGCTGCAATGTCGAAAATGTCGCCTATCCCGAGGGTACCTGTGCCGAGGCCGGGGCGATTGCCGCAATGTGCTGTGCTGGGGCGCGTGATATTGCGGAAATTACCGTGGTTGCCGACAGCCCCGTGCCTGTTCCGCCCTGTGGTGGTTGCCGTCAAAAAATCGCAGAGTTTGCCGGAAATGATGTCGTGGTGACCATGGCGACGATGGAAGGCAAGATCCTGAAAATGACGGTTGCCGACCTGTTGCCCGGGCGTTTTACTGAAGAACATATGGAAAAGGCTTAAACAATGGATGCCCGCAGTATCATCTTGCGTTTGCGTGATAAGCAAGCACTGACGCCTGCTGAAATTCGCTGGTTTGCCAACGGCTTGGCCGATGGAAATGTAAGTGATGCGCAAGCCGGGGCTTTTGCCATGGCCACTTGTTTGAACGGGTTGGGAGATGCAGGGCGTGTCGCGTTGACCGAGGCGATGCGCGACAGTGGTGATGTCATGAAGTGGGATTTGCCAGGGCCTGTGGTGGATAAGCATTCCACTGGTGGTGTGGGGGATTGTGTGTCGTTGATCTTAGCCCCGGCGCTTGCGGCTTGTGGTGCTTATGTGCCGATGATTTCTGGTCGAGGGCTGGGCCATACGGGGGGGACACTTGATAAGCTTGAGGCCATTCCGGGTGTCAATACAGAGGTGTCGGAGGAAAGGTTCCGTCATATGGTCGGCGCTTTGGGCTGTGCTATCGTGTCAGCCACAGGCGATATGGCCCCCGCAGATAAGCGGTTATATGCGGTGCGGGATGTGACCTCCACGGTCGAAAGCATTGACCTGATCACCGCGTCGATCTTGTCGAAAAAATTGGCAGCGGGGCTGGAAACCTTGGTGCTGGATGTGAAATGCGGATCAGGCGCGTTCATGGGCAATCCGGCGGATGCATCTGAACTGGCGCGAGCCTTGGTTGGCACGGCCAAGGGCGCGGGATGTGCAACTTTGGCATTGGTCACAGACATGAATTCACCGCTTGCACCAGCCGCAGGAAACGCGCTTGAAGTGCGAGAATGTTTGCGGGTTTTGGAGGGACGGCGCGAAGGTGTTTTATTGCAATTGACCGCAGCCCTTGGAGGCGCACTTTTGGTTGCGGCGAAACTGGCCAGTGATGAAGCCAAAGGCCGCAGCATGATCCGCGCCGCGATTGCATCGGGGCAAGCGCGTGAGGCTTTTGCGAAGATGATTGCGGCTCTTGGTGGACCCAATGACGTGTCTGAGGCTTGTTTGCCGGAAGCGCCTGTTGTGTTGGAGGTTTGCGCCCAAGAAACAGGATTTATTGCTACAATGGACGTCCGTGCGTTGGGAGAGATTGTGGTGCATCTTGGTGGTGGTCGGCTTTATGGCGGGCAGAAACTTGATATGGCGGTGGGCTTATCTGAGCTTGGCCGCGTTGGCGATCGTGTTGAAAGTGGCGCCCCGCTTGCGATGATACATGCAGCGGATGAAGCTGCTGCCGAGCGTGCTGCGGCGGCTGTGCGTAAAGCGATCACAGTGGCGAATGCCGCGGTGGATGTAGCACCCTTGGTGTTGGAGACGATTGAGTGATGGCTGGCATTGGCAAACGGGTATTTCTTGTGGTTATGGATTCTGTGGGCTGTGGTGGCGCGCCGGATGCGGATCAGTTTTTTAATGGCGAATTGCCAGATACCGGCGCAAATACGTTGGCTCATATTGCCCAAGCATGTGCCGCAGGACGGGGCGAGGATGGGCGCAGTGGCGCGCTGAATATGCCACATTTGACCCGGGCTGGGCTTGGCGCGGCGGTGCACCTCGCCTCAGGGGCTGAAGCCCCCGGGCTCGACGCACCCTCCAGCAAGCCGGAGGCGCTTTGGGGCGCGGCGAGTGAGATTTCTCAAGGTAAGGACACGCCGTCAGGTCATTGGGAAATAGCTGGTGTGCCGGTGCCCTGGGAATGGCATTATTTTCCGAATGAAGACGTGAGTTTTGGCAAGGATTTACGGGCGAAGATTGCAGGTCTTTGCGGGGCAGGTGGCACCTTATTCAATCGCCATGGATCAGGTACCGCGGTGATTGAGGCCTGCGCGCTGGATCATATCAAAAGCGGTTGGCCGATTTGCTATACCTCTGCGGATAGTGTGCTTCAGATTGCGGCGCATGAGACGCATTTTGGCTTGGAACGGCTGCAAAAGCTGTGTGAAGATATTGCGCCATACCTGCATGAAATGAAGGTAGGACGGGTGATTGCGCGACCCTTTGTAGGCGATGCTGAGAGTGGTTTCCGTCGTACCGGTAACCGCCATGATTACGCGATTGATCCGCCGTCAGATACGCTTTGTGATGTGGCGCAAAAGGCTGGACGGCATGTCTATGCCATTGGGAAAATTGGTGATATTTTCTCCATGCGTGGGATTGATGAGAACCGGAAGGGCGATGACCGCACCCTGATGGGCCACCTTTTGGATGTGATGGAGGAGGCGCCTGAGGGTAGCTTTACGTTCGCAAATTTTGTGGAATTTGACAGCCTCTTTGGCCATCGACGCGATGTGTCGGGTTATGCTAGTGCCTTGGAATGGTTTGACACCTGCCTGCCGAAAATCCGTGCGCGGATGAGGGATGGCGATTTGGTGATTTTCACCGCAGATCACGGCAATGACCCGACCTGGACTGGCACGGACCACACACGTGAACGGGTGCCTGTGATTGCGCTGGGTAAAGGTGCGGGCGAGATCGGGTTGGTTGGATTTAGCGATATCGCGGCCTCGATTGCAGACCATCTGGAATTGTCGGCTTTTGGGCCTGGTAAAAGTTTTTTGTGAGGGACTATGGATTTTCAAGACACTCCGAAGATTGAGCTGCACTTGCATCTGGAAGGCGCGATGCCGCCGGCTTTTACGCGCCGTTTGGCGGATGAGAAAAATATAAGCCTTGAGGGGGTGTTCGATGAAAACGGGGGCTATGCGTACCGCGATTTCTGGCACTTTCTTGAGGTCTATGAGGCGGCAACGCAGGTGTTGACTGGGCCTGAAGAATTCGGGCGTTTGACCAAGGCGGTATTGGCGCAATCGGCCGAACATGGCGTGGTATATACGGAGGCTTTTATCAGCCCTGATTTCTGTGGTTGTCGTGATCTTGGGGCTTGGAAGGAATATTTGGCAGCGATGCAGCAGGCTGCGGGCGAAGCTGAGCTCGAACATGGCATTAAACTGCGGGGAATTGTGACGCCGATCCGGCATTTTGGTGCGGAAAAGGCAAAGGAAACAGCGATTTGTGCGGTGGAAACTGCAGGTGATTTCATTACTGGGTTTGGCATTGGCGGTGACGAGAAGGCGGGAAAACTCGCGGATTTCGCATGGAGTTTTGATTGCGCGCGTGAAGCAGGATTGCGTCTGACGGCCCATGCGGGTGAATGGGGTGGGCCTGAATCGGTGCGCGATGCATTGACCTTAAATGTAGAGCGCATTGGCCATGGTGTGCGCGCAATCGAGGACGCGGCATTGGTGAAGGTACTGGTGGACCGTCAGGTAACCTTGGAAGTCTGCCCAGGATCAAACGTATTTCTGGGCGTATACCCCACGTTGACGGACCATCCATTAGCCCATTTGATGGAGGCCGGAGTGAACTGCACGGTCTCAACCGATGACCCGCCGTTCTTCCATACAACGATGACACAGGAATATCAGAACCTCGCCAGCGTTTTCGGCTTTGACGCCGGGGTGTTTTCCGAACTAAACAGGGCCGCAGCGAAGGCCGCGTTTTGTGACGAAGACACACGCGCTGGTCTGTTGAAACAATTTACCTAACCGTAGGAGCGCCCCATGAGCGATCATCTGACCATCGTTGACCACCCGCTGGTGCAACACAAGCTGACCCTGATGCGCCAGGAAGGCACGCCCACCGCAGGCTTCCGGCAATTGCTGCGTGAGATTTCGCAACTGCTGGCCTATGAGGTGACGCGCGAATTAGAAATGACCACAAAGACTATCACCACACCAATGCAGGAAATGGATGCACCGGTTTTGGCTGGCAAAAAGCTTGCGCTGATTTCGATTTTACGGGCGGGTAATGGCCTGTTGGATGGTGTGCTTGAACTGATCCCATCGGCGCGTGTAGGCTTTGTCGGCCTCTATCGCGATGAGGAAACTTTGCAGCCGGTGCAGTATTATTTCAAAGTGCCTGAGGGCATGGAAGAACGTCTGGTGATCGCGGTAGATCCGATGCTGGCAACGGGGAATTCATCTGTAGCGGCGATTGATTTGCTGAAGAAATCTGGTGCGAAGAATATCCGCTTCTTGTGCCTATTGGCGGCACCTGAAGGTGTTGCACGTATGAAAGAAGCCCACCCTGATGTGCCAATCATCACGGCGTCTTTGGATGAGAAGTTGAACGAGCTTGGTTATATTGTGCCCGGTCTTGGCGATGCGGGTGACCGGATGTTTGGCACCAAATAGTCCAAATAAAAATATTGAGATACGAGACGCCTTTGCTTTCGCAAGGGCGTTTTGCGTTTAGGGCTATGCCTAACACCCGTTATTGGGGTTGGTATTCCAACAGCGAACAATGGTTTTGGCCTTTGGGTGTTGTCATTGGTGGGATCACTTTGATTGCCGGGTTTTCTTTTTGATTTGATCCTATCCTATCCGTCACAAATCGTTTGTAGTCGCACCCAGTTGTCATCACTTAAAGCCTGATGTGGGGCTTGGTCGGGCCAGGGGTCGGCCTCGATCAGGGGCAGGGTGGTTTCACCGGTTGGATCAAGCGCCCAAGCATAGGGAGTTGCGCGCACACTGGCATCCGAAAAAGCCTGCAGCAGGGCTGCGTCAGAGAGGGCAGGACGTGGTTGCGTTACGATAAATTCGGCCCAGACGCGCAGATCATCTGAGGGGATCTTACCGGTCGTCAACAAGCGCAGGCTGGCGGACATGCCAAGGTGGTCCAGCATCTCGGCCACAGGGTCACGATGGATACGACGTAGGTCTTCCGCGATGACATAGCCTGCGGTAACGTCGGGATCCTCAAAATCCTCTACCAAAGAGCGGTTCAAAAGGATGATGCCGCCGGGCAGGTTGAGGCTGGTTTGTAAGCCCGACCGCAATACCGCGATATGGCGCAAAGCCGGATCGCTATGTGCGGTGGGCGCGGGCAGGGCAAGGCGGCTGCGTAAGATATTGAGGCTGCGCAAACCACTTGGACTTTCACAGGGGCTGCCAGCGAGATGTTGAATTTCGCTCAAAAGATCATCACCAATTTGGACACGGGTCACGGTTGGTAAAACATGAGTTGCTTGACGGCGCAGGGCTGAGGGCAGCCAAAAAACTGAGAGGGCCAGACCGGCAAGAATACTCGCGGCAATCATGGTTTTGCGCAAACGTCCCGGACGTGGCGTGCGTCGGTTGATTGCGGTCAGAACCTTCTCGATGGCGGCAACCATATCCTCATCCGCAACTTCAAGGGTCTCGCTTCCGTCTTCATCCGGGGCATAGATCGCAGGCCTATTACCTTTGTTCGTACGGCGGATGGCAGCGAGGGACCAATGGGTCAACGCGGTGTCAGATTGGGTGTTAAGTGAGAGGGTCGAATTTCCGAAAGATATTATGACCTCGCGAAGCTGCGCCTGCGGGGTTTCACGCCAAAGACCGGTGGATTCAAGGCGTTCGTACTCTTTAAGTGCTGTCATCAAAGGATAGATCCAGCCTGTATACTACTTGTTGTTTTGGATAGTGTATACCGATGTGGATCCGCCGACAATATCTTGGTAGGAATTCAACCCAAGGCTAACTAAGGCCAAAATTTACAATTCTCGTGGCGTGGTGAATGGTCGAATTCGGTGTTATAGGGAGAGTGGATACGGCAGGCGCATGGCCTGTTAACTGATTGAATGTCGATGCATTAGTGATGCTTTGGTGTTGGGAGTTTCGCGCGTGGTTGCCCAGATAGGATGTGAAAATGAAATCAAATAATTTCGTTCCTAAGGGCGCCGCCAGCTTTTTGATAGATTATGATCAGCCCTCTAAGGATATCTATTTCCTGCTTCTCCCGAAGCTTACGATGCTTGCTTTTAGCGCGGCGGTTGAACCACTTCGCATTGCCAACCAAATTACCAATAAGGAACTTTATCGTTGGTTTTTATTATCTGAAGACGGGCAGCCGGTATCTTGTTCTAACGGTATTGAAATCGTTCCGAATTCCGGGCTTGAAAACCTGCCGAGTTCAGAACAAATTTTTGTATGCTCGGGTATTGAGGCGGTTGAAAACATTAGCGACAAAATTCTTGCATGGCTGAGGCGACAACGGGCGCATGGTTGCAAGCTGGGAGGCATCTGCACTGGCGCATTTTCTCTGGCTAAGATTGGCCTTCTGAACAATAGGAGGTTTACCTTACATTGGGAAAATCAGCCAGCGTTTGTAGAGCTCTTTCCCGAATTGGAACCAACCGAAAACCTGTATGAGATCGACAATGATCTAATGACATGTGGCGGGGGCAGTGCGGCAACGGATATGATGCTGGATATGATCGAACGTGAACACGGACAGGATCTGGCAGTAGTCGTATCAGATATGTGCATTCACTTCCGGTCAGGAACTCAGAAAACGGTGCAGAAATCGGCGTATTCAGTCGCCCTAAACAGCCGCAATCAACATTTGATCAATGCAATGCAGATTATGAGCGCCAATATAGAAGAGCCCTTAAATATTGCTGAAGTTTCAGACCTTGTTGGTATCTCGCGCCGACAGCTGGAGCGGCTATTTGTAAAAAATCTGGGGACTTCACCTGTTCAGTTTTACATTGAAAGCCGCATCTCTAGGGCGCATGCCTTGCTGAATGAAACCAAAATGTCTGTGGCCGAGATTTCTGCGGCGACAGGGTTTAACAGCGGGACACAAATGTCGCTCCGGTTTAAGCAACGCTATGGTACTTCTCCCGGCGCTTTCAGAAAAAGCTGGACCAACCGCCAAGAAGGTTAGCGTTTGTATTGCTTCTGGCTGAGCGACCCTCAAAAGACCTCCGCCCCGAATTGAGCTAACGGGGGGCGTAGAGTGACAATATGCGCCTTCCGTGTTATTTTCGCTGGGGTGAGACTAAGGGGGGGAGAAATGATAGCTGAAAGCAAACTACCTCAGATGAATGGTTGGGACATGACCTGCGGAGGCGGGTTCGAAACTTGGCTCCAATATGTCGACGGGTTCGAACTTCGCCACTTTTGTGCCTTCGAACTTCTCAACGACAAGCGGGGCGTCGCCTGCCTGACTGATTACCATCGCAGGCTTGTCGAGGGGGCGGTTTCGAATGGCTTCGGTGTGATCAATGAAGGTCTACACTATCGTTCCAGCCGTGACTGGGGAGAGTTGATCGGCTTTTCCCGTGCGGCCCTCGAAGAAATTAACGCTCGGGGGATCGAATTCTACAAGAATTTTGCTCATGAATACGAAAGCCCAGAGACCCCGATGCTTGTTGGGGGTGTCATAGGACCGCGAGGCGACGCTTACGACGTGGGTCGCACCCCAAATGCGGGGGAGGCCGAGGAGTACCACTCCGAGCAGATTTTAACGCTCAAGAAAGCCGGGGCAGACCTGATTACGGCGGCCACATTCTCCTGCGTGTACGAAGCGATTGGCCTCGCTCGTGCGGCAAAGGCTGCGGAAATACCTGTCGTGATCTCGTTCTTTATCAAGAAGGGGGGGCGGCTTTCGGGCGGTGAAACCTTGGAAGAGGCGATTGCGAAGGTTGACGCGGCCACTGGCAATACACCCGCCTATTACATGATCAATTGCACCCATCCAACCGAGTTCGAACCCGCCCTGACCGACGGATCTTGGACAAAACGGCTAGGAGGTTTCATGCCCAACGCGGTCGCAATGGAAACATTGGATCTTTGTAAACTTGGCCATCTTGAAGACGGAGATCCAGAGGAACTCGGTGGGCAAATGGCCGATCTTGCACGGCGTTTTCCCCACATCAATGTCTGGGGTGGATGCTGCGGCACCGACGGACGCCACATCGGCGAAATCGCGCGACAGGTTGGTGACGTTCGAAAAACGATGGCAGCTGAGTCTGCAGAGCTGAAATTGTAACAGAGACAGCTGCCAAAATTTTTACGGGGTGTTACGCCTCTTTAAACTGTTTCCGCAGTTCAAACTTCTGGATTTTGCCTGTTGATGTCTTTGGCAAATCTCCGAACTCAAAGGCTTTGGGGCATTTGAAGCCGGCGAGGCGTTCGCGGGTGAAGAGGCGAAGCTCTTCGGCGGTGACACTTGCGCCCTCTTTCAGCTCGATGAAGGCGCAGGGGACTTCACCCCAAGTCTCGTCTGGTTTGGCGACAACAGCGCACAGCAAGACGGCGGGGTGGTGCATGAGGGCGCCTTCGACTTCCACGGAAGAGATATTCTCGCCGCCTGAAATGATGATGTCTTTGGCGCGGTCGGTAATGCGGATGTAGCCGTCGTCATGTTGATAAGCCACATCTTCAGAGTGGAAATATCCGCCTGCGAAGGCCTTGGCACTGGCTTCGGGGTTTTTGAGATAGCCTTTCATGACGGAATTACCACGGATCATGATTTCACCGGCGGTTTCACCATCCCAAGGGACTTGCGCCATCGTGTCTGGATCAAGCACGGTGATGTCTTCCATATGCGGCATCAAAACACCGGTGCGGGCTTTGATATCGGCGCGCTCAGGGCCTTCAAGCCCATCCCAGCGGGTATCATCCCAGAGACATTCCGTGACGTGGCCGTAGGTTTCTGTCAGCCCATAAACTTGGGTGACATTGAAGCCAAGCGGTTCAACCGCCTGCAAAACAGCGGCGGGGGGCGGGGCACCGGCGGTGAAAACCTCAACAATGTGGTTAAAATCACGACGATCCGTTTCGGGTGCATGGATCAACATGTTCAGCACAATTGGCGCGCCGCCGAAATGGGTGACGCCTTCATCTGCGATCGCATTAAAGATTGCCTTGGCGGTGATATCGCGACAACAGACAACGGTGCCACCAAGGGCGGGCATCATCCAAGTGTGGTTCCAGCCGTTACAGTGAAACAGAGGTACAATCGTTAGATAACGTGGGTACATGGTCATGCCCCATGAGATCGGTGTGCCCATGGTTTTCAAGTAAGCGCCACGGTGATGACAAACGACACCCTTGGGTCGCCCGGTGGTGCCAGAGGTGTAATTCAGAGAAATGCTTTCCCATTCGTCCTGCGGCAGGAGCCAAGCAAAATCGGATGTGCCCTTGGCGATGAAATCTTCATATTCAATGTGGCGACCGCTGGCAGGGTGACCTGCTTGGGTATCAGAGACTTCGATGATCAGGGGGGCGGGGCCAGACATCTTGGCAATGGCAACTTCGGCGAGGGCGACAAATTGGCTGTCGACAAGCAGGGCTTTGGCCTCTCCATGATCGAAAATATAGCTGACAGTATCGACCTCAAGCCTTGTATTGATGGTATTCAGGACGGCACCACAGGCAGGCACGCCGAAATGCGCTTCGGCCTGGGCTGGGATATTGGGCAGGAGGGTGGCAACAACATCGCCCGATGCAATACCTGCGCGTACAAGCGCAGAAGCAAGCTGCGTGGCGCGGGCGTGGTATTCACGATAAGTGCGGCGGATATTGCCATAGACCAAAGCTTCGCGTTCAGGGAATACGGCGAGCGCACGGGTCAGGTGGGACAGGGGCGTTAGCGGCACAAAATTGGCAGCGTTACGTTCCAGCCCGGTTTCATCATTCATCCAGCCCATGGTGTTTCCCCCTTATAGTGAGCCCCCCTTCCGGGTGGCCCTAGATATTTCGTAATTGATAGTATTGACGCGGGGTCAATGTTTTGGAAAGCCTGTTTACGACTGATTAAGCACAATATCAGTCAGCCCGTCTTTTTACACATAGAACTCTCTCACAGGTGACCCCCTCATGACGACTGATTTTTCTGTTTCTCGCCCCTTACTTGCTGCGGGATGTATCACGCTAGGCATGGCATCTGTCAGCTTGGTGGATCAGTTTGTCGCTATTCTAAAAACCGAGGCCAGCGTTTGGCAGTTCCTGTTCTTACGCGGGCTGATGATGTTGGCAGTGTTGTTGGGCTTTGCCTGGCTACGCAACTTGCCCATGCGGGCGCAAAACCTAAGTGCGGTGATGCTGCGCTCTGTGACGATGTCGCTTGGGTTGGCGGTTTACTTTGGCTCGTTGGGATTCGTTTCGGTGGCCACGGCAGCGGCAGGATTGTTCACGTCACCGATCTTCGTTCTGCTGATCTCGGCGCTTTGTTTGCGCCAGAAGGTGGGTGTCTGGCGGATCGGAGCGGTGGCGCTGGGCTTTCTAGGGGTGATCTTTGCATTAACGCCAGGCAGCGAAGGTCTGTTGATGGATCCGGTGGGATTTATCGCCGGGGTCAAAGCAAGCAGCAGCAACGGCGGGATTGTGAATTATATCCCGGCTGCTGGCGGGTTGTTCTACGCGATTGCGGTGATTGCCACGCGGCAATGGTGCGGGGGCGAAAGCACAATGACATTGCTGGTTTATTATATCGGCTTCATGGCGGCCATCAGCGGACTGGTTGTTGGCCTGTTCACGATGATGCCGGGGGTATTGGCACTTGATCCATATCTGGTGGGGGGCTGGGTGTCTCCAACATCTACCTTCTGGTTCTGGACCGGGGTGCAGTCGGTGGGGTCGCTGGCCGGGATCGTTTTTCTAACGGTGGGCTATCAGAATGCAGAAGCATCCTACTTGACAGTTTTTGAGTACAGCGCGCTGGTGTTCTCGGCGTTGTTTAGTCTGATGATCTGGCGCGAGGTACCAACGGCGGGTGTGTTGATCGGGATGGTGCTAATCACGGTGGCCGGGGTGATAATCGCATTGCGGACGGGTCGTCTTGGTTCAGAAATGAGGAATTAACCCGAATCAAACCAAGCTTTCCGCGCCGTTAAGGTTTTGGTGGTTTATCTTTAAAGTGGTTAAATATCATTAACTTAGATTGGTTTTGGTTTCCGCTCTGTTAACATTCGTTAATGTATTTGGACAGTGAGTACCTGTCCAAATACATTGTTTCTGATCGCGGATCACTGACGCATTATCGCCGCGGCCTCGACCTGATTTCGCCTTTAGGTGCTGTCCAAATTTGACTGTCGCCGCAATCCTGCCGCGATCAGGTCAATGGAAGACACCAAAGGAACATCACCATGTATATGCGTAATCAGACAGCTTTCGCCGAATATGAACGTGTTATTCTTTCGCAGGAAACCACAACCTTAGGGGCATTTACCACGACGGGTATGGCAGCAGGCACTTTGCTTGAGACGACGTTGGGTTGGTATCCCGTGGAACAGCTAACAGTTGGCGATTGCATTGCGACGCTTGATGGAGGCATGGCACGTATTGTGGCGACACGCCATGATTACGCGGAACCGGTGTCGCTGGTGCATCCGTCTGAAGGGTTTTTACATGTCCCAGGCGGGGCGCTTGAGAACTGTGATGCATTGCTTTTGCCTGTCGATCAGTTCGTGCGGATCGAAAGCCCGGAGGCCGAAAAATTACTGGGTGAACCGGCAGTTTTGGTGCCTGCCTTGGCGCTTGAAGGCTATCGTGGAATTTCGCGCAAATACCCGGAACAACGCGTGGAAGTGATTAATTTGCAGTTTGAGGATGAGGAAATTGTCTTCGCCAACACCGGCGTTCAGATCTATTGCGGATCCGGCATGGATAGCGATTACTTTACCCGTCTGGATATGAAACGCGCTCGTTCCTTGTTGCAGCTGATGGACAGTGAACTCGGCTTTCTGAGCCCGATTGAAGAAGCCCGCTTTGCGGCCTGAAATCATGCGTGAAAACGGATAAGGCCGGGGAATATACTCCCCGGCCCCGATCCCAACAAAAACAATAAGCCACTGATAACAATGTGGGAACGTTGAGAATGGGCCCCATCAGTGAAACTGTCACCTGATGCAGGGGCCCGCTTCTTCACCCGACCTATCAGGCAGCTTTGCCAAAGCGATCATAGAAACCATCGCCTTTCGCCGCGAGATCACGTAGTAGGGCAGGTGCCGCAAATCGAGCGCCATGAGTGGCCTTCAGAGTGTCACAGATTTCAACTGCCTTCTCCGCACCAATGATGTCGATCCAAGAGAGCGGACCGCCGGACCAAGGTGCAAAACCCCAACCAAGGATTGCGGCCACATCGCCTTCACGAATGTCCATCAACACGCCTTCTTCCAGCGCGCGGACTGCCTCCAGCGCCTGTACCATCATCAGACGGTTCTGGGCTTCTTCAAGGTCGCGCTTGGTGTCATCCACAGGGTACTCACCTGCCAGACCGTCCCAATATCCCTGACGTTTTCCCTTCTCGTCATAGCTATAAAAGCCAGCCTTTGCCTTGCGCCCAAGACGGCCAAGTTCCTCCATCCGGAAGATGATCTTATCGACGGCCCCATCAGGGTAATCATCGCCCATTGCAGCCCGAGTAGCGCGGGCAATTTTGGCGCCCAAATCGATGGAAGTTTCATCCACCAACTGCAATGGCCCAACAGGGAAGCCCAGCATTAGAGCGGCATTATCAACCAGTGCAGGGGCGACGCCCTCAGCAACCATACGGAGGCCCTCATTGATGTAGGGGATGATGCAACGGTTGGCGTAGAAGAACCGCGCATCATTCACAACAATCGGGGTTTTTTTGATTTGCCGGGCAAAATCAAGGGCTTTGGCGACGGCTCGACCTCCAGTTTCTTTGCCTTTAATGATCTCCACCAACATCATTTTCTCCACGGGAGAGAAGAAATGGATGCCGATGAATTGCTCTGGCCGACTGGACGCCTTGGCGAGATCTGAGATCGGCAGAGTAGAGGTGTTGGAGGCAAAAATGCAATCTTCGCCCACGACTGCTTCAACCCGTTTGGTGATTTCGGCCTTGACGCTGAGATCTTCAAAAACGGCTTCTACGATTAGATCGCAGCCTTTCAGAGCATTTACATCATCGGTCGCGGTGATGCGTGAAAGCAGCGCCTCCTTGGTTTCTGGCGTTGCCTTTTTACGGGCAATGCCTTTGTCCATGTAGGTTTCGGAATAGGCTTTGCCCTTGTCGGCAGCTTCCTGATTTTGATCAAGCAACACAACGTCGATCCCTGCACGTGCTGAGACCAACGCGATGCCTGCGCCCATCATGCCGGCGCCGAGAACGCCGACCTTGCTGACCTTTTGATCGGGGATATTTTTCGGGCGCACAGCGCCTTTTTCCAGTGCCTCTTTGTTGATGAAAAGGCTACGGATCATGGCGGAGGATGATGGGTTCATCAGAACTTTGGTGAACCAACGGGCCTCAATTCGGATAGCGGTGTCAAAGTCGACCTGCGCGCCTTCATAGACCGCAGACAACAGGGCCTTCGCCGCCGGGAATGCACCTTTTGTCTTACCGTTGATCATGGCGTTCGCGCCAACAAATGTCATGAATCCAGCAGGGTGGTAGGGTGCACCGCCGGGCATTTTGTACCCTTTTTCATCCCATGGTTTGACGAATTTTGGCTCTGATAGGATCCAGGCTTTGGCCGCATCCAACAGTTCATCTGCTGGCACAACTTCATCCACAACACCGGCCATTTTGGCCTTCTTCGGATCGTTCAGCTTGCCTTCCAACAACAGTGGAGCCGCAGCCATAGCACCCATTTTACGTGTCAGTCGCGTTGTACCGCCAGCACCGGGAAATATGCCAACCATGATTTCCGGCAGGCCGATTTTGGCCTTTGGGTTGTCAGCGGCAAAGATGCGGTGACAGGCCAGCGGGATTTCAAGACCGATGCCAAGCGCGGTGCCAGGCAGGGCGGCAGCGATCGGTTTACCGCCTTTGTTTTTGTCGTCCATGCCTCCGCGCTCAATGTGGCGCAGCATGCGGTGCATATCCATCACGCCGTCAAACAGGCCCTGTGCGGGGTTGTCACCGGCGCTCTCTTTCATCTTCGCGATGATGTTCAAATCCATGCCGCCGGCAAAACTACCCGGCTTGCCTGATGTAATAACGATGCCTTTCACGGCATCATCCTTCAGGCCCGCATCAACCAGATTGTACAAATCGACGAACCCTTGTTGGTTCATCACGTTCATGGATTTATCTTGGGTATCCCAGGTGATTACAGCAACGCCATCAGCGTCGGTTTTCATTGTGAAATCAGTCATGTCTTTATCTCCCTGATCCGCTTAAACGCGTTCAATGATGGTTGCGGCGCCCATGCCGGATGCGATGCAAAGCGTGGCTAGACCACACTCGAGGTCGCGGCGTTCCAATTCATCCAGCAGCGTGCCGATGATGATAGCGCCTGTCGCACCAAGGGGGTGGCCCATCGCAATAGAGCCGCCGTTGACGTTGACTTTCGCGGGGTCCACGTTGAACGCCTGCTGGAAGCGCAACACAACAGAGGCAAAAGCTTCATTGACCTCAAACAAGTCGATGTCGCCAATGGCCATTCCGTGATCCGCGAGTATTTTCTCAGTCACGGGTACGGGGCCAGTCAGCATAATGGTCGGATCTGTGCCGATTTTTGCGGTGGCACGGATGCGGGCGCGTGGTTTAAGGCCGTGGGCCTCGCCGAACTCTTTGTTGCCGATCAGCACGGCGGCAGAGCCGTCCACGATGCCTGAGGAATTCCCCGCATGGTGGATGTGATTGATAGCTTCAAGATGTGGGAATTTCAGCTTTGCGACATTGTCGAAACCGGGCATGGATTCGCCCATATCTTTGAACGACGCCTTCAACGCACCAAGGCTTTGCATGTCAGTTGCGGGGCGCATGAATTCGTCGTGATCAAGGATCAACAACCCGTTTTGATCACGCACAGCGACCACTGACTTGGCGAAACGGTTGTCGTCCCAGGCGGCTTTGGCACGACGTTGGCTTTCTACAGCCAGCGCATCTGCATCTTCGCGTGAGAACCCGTATTCGGTTGCGATTAAGTCGGCGGAAATACCCTGCGGTACGAAATATGTGCCCATGGCGAGGGTCGGATCAACGGCAATTGCCGCACCGTCACTGCCCATAGGCACGCGGCCCATCATCTCCACACCACCGGCGATATAGGCCTGACCAGCACCGCCTTTGATCTGGTTCGCGGCGAGGTTCACAGCCTCCATACCGGACGCACAGAAACGGTTGATCGCAAGGCCGGGGATGGATTGATCAAGGTTTGAGGCCAGCACGGCGGATCGGGCCAAGCAGCCGCCTTGTTCCTTAACCTGGGTAACATTGCCCCAGATTACATCTTCGACGGCATGGCCTTCCAGACCGTTGCGGTCCTTCACAGCGTTCAGCATTTGCGCCGAGAGGCTGACAGCGGTGACTTCTTGCAGCGCACCGTCTTTGCGGCCTTTGCCGCGGGGGCTGCGCAGGGCGTCATAAATATAGGCTTCGGTCATTGTGGTGTCCTTCTTTTATGCACGGTCTGCAGGGGAGCCGGGCATGAGATCATAGGGATGTTTATAGCCGGGCAAGGCTTCGATACGCGAAAGCCAAGCGTCGATATGGGGCCAAGCAGTGCGGTCAAAACCGAAGGATTCCGGATAAAAAAGATAGCCGCAGCACGAGAAGTCGGCGTTGGTTGGGGCATTGCCGACCAGCCAGTCACGATCGGCCAGTGCGGTATTTAGGGTTTTATATGCGTTCTTTAGACGACCCTGGCTAAAGGCAATGACTTCCTGTGGGCGTTTATCTTCCGGCAGGAAGTTCATCAGGAAACGGGTCATGCCTGCTTGCGAAGAAAGCTTGTGGTTGTCCCATAGGACCCAGCGCAGAACCTCACGTTTCTCTTCCGGTGTAGTGCCCGCAAACTTGCCAGATTTCTCTGATATATAGGATTGAATTGCGCCCGATTGTGTTAAGGTTAAATCACCGTCTTTCAGTGCAGGTACTTCGCCCATGACATTGATTTCTTGGAATTCTTCCGTGCGTGAACCGCCATTGAAGAAATCTACATATACGGCTTCCCAAACTAGGCCGGAAAGTTCAAGGGGCAGGGCCGCTTTGTAAGCGTTGCCGCTTTCGCCGAAGCAATAAAGTTTGATGGTCATGCGCATTCTCCCGAGGCTACATGTGGTGGGGGGATCTCTTTTCGCCTTGCAATAAATACTCCCGCCGGAGGCGCTGCAGCCTCTCAATATATAGCGGGAATATTGTTGCTTCAGTCATCAGATTGCTTTCTCAGAAGGCTTCTGGTGCGAGGTCCATCACCGGATCAGCGCCGCTTTCAATGCGTGCGAGATGCATCTTTGTGGCGGGCAATTGACGGGCCATATAATAGCGCCCGGTTTTGATCTTGTTCTCATAGAAATCGGTATCGGATGCGCCAGCTTCAAGGGCCTCCATCGCGGCTTTACCCATTTGTGACCAGATAAGACCAAGACAGACGTGACCAAAAAGATGCATAAAATCGTTGGATCCTGCCAGCGCGTGGTTTGGGTTTTTCATGCCATTTTGCATGAAGTACATTGCGCTTGCTTGTAGGTCTTTTGATGCAGCTTTCAGGGGCTCGAGAAAGCCAGAGTTCAGCATTTCATTGTCGCTGTTTTCCTTGATGAAGGTTTTCACCATGTCAAAGAATGCCATAACGTGTTTGCCGCCATCTTGGGCGAGTTTCCGACCCACCAGATCAAGAGCCTGAACACCGTTTGCACCTTCATAAATCTGGGTGATGCGGGCATCTCGGGTGAATTGGCTCATGCCGTGTTCTTCGATATATCCGTGGCCACCATAAACCTGTTGCGCAGCGACACACATGTTAAAGCCTTGATCGGTAAGGAAACCTTTGACCACTGGGGTTAGTAGAGAGATTAGGCCATCGGCGTCTTTATCGTCCATATGATGGGCACGGTCGATCATTGAGGCCCCCCACATGACAAAGGCGCGTGCCCCTTCGGAAAAACTGCGTTGATCCATCAGGCTA
>Ga0209395_1000876_pt1 | contig 43362 bp, 45 predicted proteins | sample GOMGulsemesocosm_3_FD_184635 | JGI IMG/M metagenome (GOLD analysis project Ga0209395, IMG submission 184635) | Methane-oxidizing microbial communities from mesocosms in the Gulf of Mexico - GOM9D Gulf of Mexico (SPAdes) (version 2) | ecosystem: Environmental > Aquatic > Marine > Cold seeps... | reverse complement strand
TTAAACTCAATGCCCTGATCACTAAGGCGCTGTTGCTGGGCCATCACCATTAAGGGGTAGCTAACCACCGCCGCGGGGCCGCTGAGTGTGATAGGTTTAACCTGAGCGCTGGCCATCGCACAAAAGAAACAACTAAATATAAATAATTTCAAAGTTAACTCAATAACCGTAGTGATAATGATTCGTATTTATATGTTAGCTGGTTTGTTCAGCGATATGCTTGACTTAGATCAAGAGACTTTTAGGTCGTGTGAATAGGTGTTTATTGCGGCTTATCTAGGCGTATGTTCAATATTGGGATCTCTGATATTGGCCATCCACCTAGATAATTTGTTGGGTATTGAGTTAGGCGTGATCAGCTAATCGCAATATGTACTTCGATTTGATTGCCATTGGGATAATATTCAAAATCAACACTATAGGCTCTCTTGTGAGGCGAGTCTGGGTTTGAAAAGTATTGCCAAATCTGGGTCCACGCATCGATAGCTATTTGTGGCATCTCTCCTTGATGGCTAAACACTAGATAGGTAGCTGCGGGAATAACCACTTGCTCTAGTTTCACATCGCTTGGCAGCGACTTGCCATCAAAACCTGCCAGCACGGTAAATTTACCGGTGTGGTCGGATTCATAGTTTGAATACACGCCATATACGCGCTCACCATGTTGATAATCGACCGGCACGCAATTATCAAATTTTTGCCATAATGCTGGTATTTTACCGCGCCCAGGCTCCATTTCTGCGGCGTTATCTGTTCTAGTCGACAGGCCATGTATTGTTTGTTGTGCAACGGTCTTTAATTCCATCAAGACGTTCCTTATTGGTTGATTAATTCTACGGTCACTGCGACTTCCAGCAGCGAAGAAGGGGAGTACAATCCGTTTATTTGCACCCACGACGCGCTTGGATATTGCTCGTTAGCATAATAGCGCTTTCGCTGTGGTATTGCTTGTTTTAGCAAGGTCATGTCAGTGGTATAAATAACCTGAGCTCGGCTTAAGCTATTTTAGCCAATAACGCTATTTGAGCGCCTACCTGCGTTGTTTTCGCCCAAAATAGCCAGCTATTTATGGGAGAAAACGCCTTGCCTACACGGATGTAGGTACTTGAGTTCTGCATGGAGTAGAGAACTCGTGATAATCACTAAAATTTCGTCACTGGATGTCAATAGTAGTAATATCCAATAATTTCAACGGATTGTAAAACCCATTAAACCGAGTTCAGGTTAAATAACTTCTTTAGTGATGTGGCTGGTGGTTGCATTAAAGTCAGCCAATATTGTTTGAATCTGTTGGTAGATGTGGTGTAGCTGCTGCTTAAATGTTGCTCCCTCGCCGGTAATACCTGAAAGGTGTAGCGTATTGCCGCTTCGAACAACTTGCGCGTAACCTATATCCTTTTCCCAGGCTTGGTAATATGTACGACTTACCTCTTGAGCCTTATCGGGTTGGGAGGAACAGCCAAAGACAAACAGAGAAACAACAATAAAGCTCATTGTTTGTAGGTGTTTTTTCATCATGCGCTCGTGATTAAGGTGATAGTTTTCGGCTAGATACTACGTGATTGAGATAATAAGGCTAATCTTTTTTGTTGAAGTCTCCACCCTTAAAAATTTGAGGAGAAATAACAAAAAACGTCAATATCTAACAAGGGGCAATTGTGTCGTAAGCTGTTATCATTTAGGACAATTACACGTTACGCAGCATTGTTATTAATGCATGATAGCTGCATTAGGATCTACTCAATGAGAATAAAAGAGAGCGTTATAGCGTTTTTACTGATGGCTTTGCCTTTCGCAAGTAACGCGATGGAGGTTAAAACGCTAGTCGGACAATGGGAGGGGATTGTCGACCGAAGTGCGTATACCTATGTGTTGTTATCAATTGATAAAAATCACAATGGTCAAATAGCTTATGGCAATATTGCTCATCAACTAAAACACGTTAAGCGTTACAAGATTAGTGCCGAAAATATTCGTTGTGATGGCGTCTATTGCGCGATTGAACTGACAAATCATCAAAACCCCAAGGAGTCGAAAACCCTCTTGCTCAGCGGTGAAAAAAAGAGTGAAATGATGGTGCTCGATATTGACCATGATGGAAAACAGCGCTCAATCTTGCGCAATACTTATCGCCTAGCGAGTGTTAGCGGAAAATCAACCGCACAAACCTTCATCGAAGATCAAACCATCATCGAAGATCAAACAAGACAAGGGCTAGACAATGATTAAGACGTTAACGCTATGTTTATGTTTGTTTTCATCAACACTTTGGGCAAAACAGCACACGCTCTCAGATTATGTTGGTCAATGGACTGGTTCCCAAACCGAGGGAAATACAGCCGATATTGTATCGCTTAATATTAAAGCCAACGGTAGCGGATTGATGCAGGTGCATCATATTGGCCTATCGGATATAAAACGAGAAGTGCGTTTTGAGGCAAGCGACATTAGTGTCAAAGAGCATCACTTAACGATTGATATTCAAGATGAAAGGGTTAGCCAGCGACATATCCTGTTATTGTTGGCCAAACAAGGACCTTTTATTGCTGGCATGCGGGTTGATGCGTGGCAAGATGGCCCCAATTCGGTAAAACAGTTCAATTTAGTCAAGCTTAAAGCGCGGTAAAAGGAGCAGGAGCTCGCTTTGCCGTTAATTTGCGTTATAAATTACTGCTTAACCTGCTTGTTGTCACTCACCACCATCATTTCGCATTTAACGCAGTCGAACACGAGTTTTAGGGTGTCATTGCCGATCTCGATAACCATGGGTTCAGCTTTGATCCCCGGCACTTCTTTCGGGCACAAGTTAAAGTTATAACGCAGGCAATGGCGCGTCACCATGAGCGGTGCATCTTCGGTTATCTTGTTCATCTCATAGGCATCTTCGATATGAATAACCCCGTGCTGTTGATAAAACTCTTTGGCTTTGTCATTGAGTACATTATCGAGGAAACTCAGGCTGGTGGTTGGGTAAACCGCATCATCGTTGCGCGCCCATGGCGTAGGTCGCTGATAACCTTCTATACGCGCAGTGATTAATGCCGTGATAGCATCGCGGCGCAAACCATTTAACACCGAGGCTGGCAGGAAGAAATCGGCCACATCATTGGTGGTTAGCTTTGCAAGTTTAAAGTCGGTGCTGCCTAATTTTGCCAGCTGCTTGTTCAGGGTCTTAAGGGACTTTTCACTGTCTTGTGCTGGCTCTTTGCTAGCATCGAGCGTGACGCTTGCCTGATTGCCGTAATGATCGTTAATAGCCAGGGTAAAACCTGAGTCTGTGGTGGTTATTTCCATATCCACGTCAATCACGCGTTTTGACGATTCTTTGGCCAAGGTCGCTTCAAATGCTTGGTCGTGATTACGATACAGGGTCATGCCTATCTTTAGACTGTCAGGCATTTTTAGCACAAACAGTTTGTTGCCATCGGCGCGGTTTACTCGCAAGCCTTCGGTCTTATTGTCTGACATCACCTGCTTTCTATGGTCGGTGACGAAGTAACCTAGGCCGTCGCCATTGTTAAATGTTTGACTCGACTCGACGGTAAAGTAGTCTTTGGCGATGTGGCTAACGGTGCCCACTTCTTCACCCAGGTATTTTGGCGTGCGGAAATCGCTAACACCATCGGTACGCTCGTTAACAAAGTAGTCGGTGCTGCCGCGGTTAAAACTTTTCTCAGGATCTGGAATGAAATTATGCTCGCATTTACCGTGAGAAGAGCGAGATAACTCGGTGCGGCGCGCTATAATCTTATCTAACTCTTGACGATAATGAGCGGTGACGTTCTTTACATAGCTAATATCTTTGAGCCTGCCTTCAATCTTAAACGAGCGCACGCCGGCATCGATTAGCGCGTCGAGGTTGTCTGTTTGGTTGTTGTCTTTGAGGGATAACAGATGCTCGTTCTCAACAATTACCTCACCCTGACGCGTGGTTAGGTTACACGGTAGGCGACACATTTGCGAGCATTCACCGCGATTGGCGCTGCGATTCGAATAAGAGTGACTAATATTACATAGGCCACTATAGCTTACGCACAGCGCGCCATGAATGAAGAACTCCAGTTGCATCTTGGTTTCTTTGGCCACCTCGCGAATTTGCGGCAGGGTCAGTTCCCGCGCAAGTACCACTTGGGTGAAACCCACTTGTTCCATGAAGGCCGCTTTTTCAGGGGTGCGATTGTCCATTTGCGTGCTGGCATGTAAGGCGATGGGTGGAATGTCTAACTTTAATATCCCCATATCTTGAATGATCAGCGCGTCGGCACCAGCGTCATAGATCTGCCAGATAAGCTTTTGGGCTTCTTTAATCTCGTCATTGGTCATGGTGGTGTTGAGCGTAACAAAAACCTGCGCGTGATATTGATGGGCAAATTTACAAAGCTCGGCGATGTCTTCAACACTGTTGCTCGCCGCTGTACGCGCGCCAAAAGCAGGACCACCAATGTAAACTGCATCGGCGCCATGTAAGATGGCTTGTTTGCCGTACTCTAAATTCTTTGCTGGTGCCAGCAACTCAATGCGGTTGGATTCAACCTCAATTGGCGTTAATACTCTTGCTTCGTCGGAAACTGGCAGGGCCTGCGGTGCTTTAGGATCGAAGATGCTTGGTTGATTCATCATATTGCTACGCTCAATTATTGACACACTATTTTATTGGGGCAAGATTATACCCGTAATTGAGTGAAAAATCAGTTCTAGATCTTGGCGCTGTGAGCTTGCTCCGATGGCGCTTGATAGTGCGCGCTAACAACCTGATTTCTACCGTTATGTTTCGCTTGGTAGAGTGCATTGTCGGCGAGCTTTAACAGCTCGGGAAATGAATCAGTGTTAGCACCTGCCTGTGCTAAGCCAATGCTAATGGTAATAGACAGGTGTGCTGTTGCAGCTTCAAACGTATGTTGCTCGATGTTTTTTCGAATGCGCTCAGCGAGCGTATTCGCCTGATCCAGGTTACATTGTGGCAATAGGATAACAAACTCTTCGCCACCAATTCTACCGACGGTATCGGTGTCACGCAGGCAAGTGTTAAACAGTTCTCCCAAACCTGATAACACACTATCACCGACATCATGACCAAAATTGTCATTAACCCGTTTAAAATGGTCGATATCGAGCATCATCACACTAAAAGTATTGGCGTAGCGTTGATGCCGCGAAAACTCGCAATTGCCTTGTTCGAACAGTGCAAAACGGTTCGGCACTCCGGTGAGTGAATCGGTGCGGGCTAATTTCTCTGCCGCTGTCTTTAGCTGTTTTAGTTGTTCCTTGCGGGCGCTAACGCTGCGATAGCTTTGCAGCGCTACTATCGCCAAGATTAATATAATCAATAACGACACTAGCGATGTGATAGTGCGATTGCGCCAATGCATCTGCCAGTGTTGGTTAGCCTCACCAATAACCACAATAAAGGGCAGCTGCTCAACTTTTCTCAATACGTAGCGGCGTTCTATGCCATCGGCGGTAAATACTCCTTCCACATAAGTTAGCAGCGCTTTAGTATTGACGAAATCTACTAAGATCTTGCTGTTAATCTTAGTGCCAATAAGATGTGATGCCGATGGTTTACGACTAAGTAGAGTTAATTGAGAATCGTAGATTGAAATAATACTCTGTTCGTCATAATTTAACGATCCTAACATCTGCTCAAAAAACTTCAGGTTAACCGATATTGCCGCCATGCCCGAAAATGCCTGATCGGATGTGCTAAAACGCCGCGCCTGAGTGACATTTAGCTGCCCTGTATTAGAGATAATACCATTGCTCACGACACTAGCGAGTTGTGGTTGCTGTTGTAGCTTTTGGCAATATTCTCGTTGGCTCGCATCGAACCCATCAAAGGCATTGGAATGGGTGACAACGCAATGTTTATCGAACAGTCCTATCAGTATGGCGTTGTCGAGTGTTGCACGTTTTCGCTCTAGAAATGCCTTGCGCTGCTTATGCTTAGCGAGGTTTGTCGTTGGATAAACTAACTCGTGCTGCTGCACGTGTTCGATAATATCCCTTAGTACGTAATCGGAACTACGAAACCCGCCTTTAATCCATTCTGAGATCAGAAAACTATTATTTTTCAGATTAATTGTCGTATGACTCTTAGCGTCGCGATAAGCGGTATAGATATTGAAAAAAGACAGCGCCAAAAGTAGCAACAAAAAAGTGCCAAAAAACACTATTGAATTGCTCCGTGATTTAAATTTCATAAGGCTGAGCCTCCATCCGTTGTAAAGAATTAGCGCCATCGTGACGATAATTTAATGCTACCTACATTATCGCCTGTGCCACATTACATAGGTTGATGTAGAGCTGTTTTTAGTCGGCGTGGAGAGTGATTTATTATCGATAAATGATCAGGAATAATAAAGTGTTGTTAGCGGTGGTTTATGCGCGATTGTGGCTTGAATTTTGTAGTGACAATCTATGGCAGGTAAAAGTTTGATAAAAGTCACACTTTTGACTAGGATTTGGCCGTCTAGACGAGTAGAATACGCTCAAATTTTTTGATTTTCTAACCCAATCTGTGGAGTTTAAGATGCTTAAACGTGATATGAATATTGCTGATTTCGATCCTGAGTTGTTCGAAGCCATTTCCCAAGAAACTACCCGTCAAGAAGAACATATCGAACTGATTGCTTCTGAAAATTACTGTAGCCCACGTGTATTAGAAGCACAAGGTTCACAGCTAACCAACAAATACGCCGAAGGATATCCTGGCAAGCGTTATTACGGCGGCTGTGAATATGTTGATAAAGCTGAATTTTTAGCTATCGATCGTGCTAAGCAACTTTTTGGTGCTGATTATGCAAACGTGCAGCCACATTCTGGTTCGCAGGCAAATTCTGCAGTGTTTTTAGCACTGTTAGAGCACGGCGATACAGTATTAGGCATGAGCCTAGCGCACGGTGGCCATTTAACTCACGGCTCTCATGTGAGCTTTTCTGGCAAGCTGTACGATGCTAAGCAATACGGACTAGACGACGCGGGTGACATTAACTACGCTGAAGTTGAAGCGCTGGCGCTTGAGCACAAGCCTAAGATGATTATCGCTGGTTTCTCTGCATTCTCTGGCATCGTCGATTGGCAGCGTTTCCGTGATATCGCGGATAAAGTTGGCGCTTACTTATTCGTTGACATGGCTCACGTAGCAGGTCTTGTGGCGGCAGGTCTTTACCCGAACCCTGTGCCAATTGCTGATGTTGTAACAACGACTACTCACAAAACGTTGGCTGGCCCTCGTGGTGGTTTGATTCTTGCTCGTGAAAACGAAGCGATCCAAAAGAAGTTAAACTCAGCAGTATTCCCTGGTGGTCAAGGTGGTCCTTTAATGCATGTAATCGCGGCTAAAGCGGTAGCATTTAAAGAAGCATTAGAGCCAGCATTTGCAACCTACCAGCAGTCTGTATTAGATAACGCTAATGCGATGGTTGAAGTATTAATCGAGCGTGGTTATAAAGTTGTTTCTAACGGCACCACTAATCACCTATTACTGCTTGATTTAATCGGTAAGGAATACACTGGTAAAGATGCTGATGCGGCGCTCGGTCGTGCATTTATCACAGTAAACAAAAACTCAGTACCAAACGATCCACGCTCACCGTTTGTGACCTCTGGTCTACGTCTTGGCACGCCAGCTATCACGCGTCGCGGCTTTAGCGTTAGTGATACTAAGGCGCTTACCGGTTGGATTTGTGACATTCTTGATGATATCAACAATGAAGCGACTATCGAACGTGTTAAGAATAACGTGTTAGAGATTTGTGCTCGTTTACCTGTTTACGCATAAGTAAATAAGCGGTGCGCGTCGGATGACGAGCGCCATACATGACGAAAATCCAGTGATTGAACTCACTGGATTTTTTTTGCCTGTAAATGAGGCATAGGAAGTAACTTGTTGTTGGTCATTTTTTGTAGCTGTGCCTGAATCTTTGGCACTAGGTCTTGGTGGTTGCGATTAAGGTAATGGTAGAGATTAATCGTGGCGATGGGCGGAGTCACTTCAATGATTTTTTCAGTACTAAAATATTCCGATATTACTTCGTGCGCGCGTTGTTGACTGCTTAGGATATAGTCCACCCGTCCTAACGACAATAACTTAAATTTTTTCTTGGTGCCGCTGACGCGTGAAACATAATGCTGATGATGTTTGACTAACTCTTCTTCCCAGAACACGCCACTGTGAATAGCAATGGGTGATTGTAATAACTCATCAAAATGGTTAAAGCTTTTATTACCATTGATGGTGTAAGCAGATGCTGTGATTTGGTAAAGTGGTATCGGAATGCAAACGAGGTTTGGGTATTTGTGTTCGATGTTTTTTACCCGCAAGACTTCGCCATCGAGTAAACCATTATTGCTATAATTTAGTGCGCGTTTCGAAGGAAGTCCGACAATCTCTAGTTCGATGCCAATCGCCGCATAGGCTTTAGTCAAAATGAGGCCGGCTCTTTTTTGAATATCACTATGGCCAATTTGGCCGATGGTGAGATGTTTAACCGATGAAATCTCAGAAGAAGTTGCGTCACTGCTGCAAACTAATGCCGTAAGCATGGCCACAAATACCTTAGGGAAAAACTGGTGAATCACTATTAAACCTCGCCATACCTAGCTCACAGAGCCACGCATAATATCAGAATAGCGTTGCATTAACACTATTCCGAACAATAATCATTCAGCTTAGGCGGTTATATTTTCTATGTCGCTAAATAATAAGAAGCTATAGGATATTTTTTTCGTTAGGCTTGCGAAAAAACAGCGATGGGAGAATCGAATCGTCCATTGATTACTACGTTTTTTATCGCCAGTTATGTTATTATTAGCAACGTTTTTTTTGCTTATGATTTGAACGACAATTAATCCCATTTGTCCATTTTTATTAAGTTTTAGGCGTTTACTCCTTTGAGGCTTTTATGCACTGCCCTTTTTGCCGCACCAATGAAACCAAAGTAATCGATTCTCGTCTGGTCGCCGATGGTCATCAAGTTAGACGTCGTCGTCAATGTATTGAATGCCAAGAGCGTTTTACAACCTTTGAGCAGGCTGAATTAGTGATGCCAAAAATAATCAAAACCACGGGAGCCCGCGAACCTTTCGACGATGAGAAACTACGCAGTGGCATGTCGCGTGCGCTGGAGCGCCGTCCCGTCAGCGTCGAAGAAATCGAAAATTCGCTGCACACCATTAAATCCCACCTGCGCGCCACCGGCGAGCGAGAAGTGTTGTCGACATTGGTCGGCAACCTGGTGATGGAAGAGCTAAAGCGTCTGGATAAAGTTGCTTATATTCGATTTGCCTCGGTGTATCGCGCGTTTGAGGATGTCGAAGAATTTGGTAAAGAAATTGCCAAGCTCGGAAAGAGTTAGGGACGTTAGTCATGAGTGCAAGCCAAAATATTATCGATATCGAGATGATGCAACAAGCAATCAACCTGGCTAAGTGTGGGCGTTTTACCACCACGCCAAACCCGAATGTCGGTTGTGTTATCACCAAAGACAACAATATTGTAGGGCGAGGCTTTCACCGCAAAGCAGGTCAAGGGCATGCCGAAGTTAATGCGCTGGCGGATGCTGGCGCGTTAGCCATTGGCGCAACCGCCTATGTCACGCTTGAGCCGTGTAGCCACTTCGGGCGCACGCCGCCATGTGCGCAAGGGCTAATCGATGCCGGTATTGTGCGGGTGGTCGTGGCTATGACCGACCCTAACCCCAAGGTAGCAGGTCGTGGAATCGCGATGCTACAAGATGCTGGCCTCAAGGTAACCAGTGGCGTACTAGAAGGCGCTGCACGCGCACTAAATCCCGGTTTTTTAAAGCGCATGGAGCACCAGCGTCCGTTTATCAGTGTTAAATTGGGCACCACACTCGATGGTTGTACTGCGTTAGCCGATGGTAGCAGCCAGTGGATAACCGGCAGTGATGCGCGCATCGATGTTCAGCAGTTTAGGGCGCAGCACTGCGCCATTTTAACCGGCTCTGGCACAGTGGTGGCAGACAACCCAAGTTTAAATCTGCGCTGGGCTGAAATTGGTCAGGTCAGTGAGGTGATTGAACAAGCGCAGTTGCGTCAACCGATTCGTATCGTCATCGATAGTACAAATAAGGTGACGCCTGAGCATAAGATGATCGCTATTGCTGCGCCGATTATCTTGGTGCGTCGCCAAACTGATGATAAGCAATGGCCAGCCCATGTCGAGCAGCTAGTGATGCCGGGCCAAGGACAGATTGATTTGCCGGCACTGATGACACTGCTAGCACAACGTGAAATTAATGCACTATGGGTTGAGGCTGGGCAAACTCTTTGTGGCGCCTTGCTAGAAAATAATCTGGTCGACAGACTCGTCATTTATCAGGCACCAAAGTTAATGGGCAGTAGTAACAAGGGCCTATTTAGTTTGCCTGGTGTGAAACAGCTTCATCAATTGATTGAACTATCGATTGATGAGCTAACCATGGTTGGTCGTGATATACGCATAATAGCAACCCCAAAAAGAGATTTAAATTAGATGTTTACTGGAATTATAGAGTCGGTAGGTTCGCTAGCACAGCTTAAAAATAGCGGCAGCGACTTCGTGGTGGAAATAAAGAGCGCTAAGTTAGATCTTAGCGACGTAAAACTAGGCGATAGCATCGCCAGTAACGGTGTATGCTTGACGGTGGTTAAGCTGACCAAGGATAGTTTCTTTGCCGATGTATCGGGGGAAACAATAAAATTGACTGGGTTTGCCAACTACCAAGTGGGCCAATCAATTAATCTTGAAAAAGCAGTCACGCCAACCACACGGTTAGGTGGGCATATGGTTAGTGGTCATGTCGATGGTGTAGGCACCATTTCACAAGTGATTAATAATGGTCGCAGTACTGACTATTGGGTTAGCGCGCCGAGTGATTTGATGCGTTATATCGCCCATAAAGGTTCGATCTGTATCGATGGCATTAGCTTAACCGTCAATGCCTTAGATAAATCGAGTTTTCGTCTGACCATTGTGCCACATACCGCGGGCGAAACGACGATTAGCCAATTTAAAGTCGGCACTATGGTTAATATTGAAGTTGATCAAATCGCCCGTTATTTAGAGCGGCTAATGACATGTCGCGATAATGAACAGGGCAGTGTCAGCATGGATTTACTCGCACGAAGTGGATTTTTATAAAAATTAGTTCCGTATTGCCCTTGAAATTTGGCAATTTAAACATATGTATGACTATATACACGAGTTATTCAAAATTTGCCGCTAACAACATTAGTGGCCAACAACGTTAAGGCTTAATCATGGCACTAAATACGATTGAAGAGATCATTGAAGATATTAAATTAGGGAAAATGGTCATTCTGATGGACGATGAGGATCGCGAAAACGAAGGCGATCTAATTATTGCAGCAGATAAAATTACGCCGCAAGCGATAAACTTCATGGCGACTCATGGTCGTGGTTTGATTTGTTTAACCTTAACTAAAGAGCGCTGTGAGCGTTTGAACCTGCCATTAATGGTTGACGCAAATAAGGCACAGTTTTCTACCAACTTTACCGTGGCTATTGAAGCGGCTACTGGCGTGACAACAGGCATCTCTGCCGCCGATCGTTCACGTACCGTCGAAGTTGCCGTTGCTGCAAACGCGGTTCCGGCAGACATCGTGCAGCCGGGTCATATCTTTCCGTTGATGGCACAAGATGGTGGCGTGCTAACGCGCGCAGGACATACCGAAGCAGGTTGTGATTTGGCTCGTCTTGCAGGGAGCGAACCCGCTAGTGTTATCGTTGAAATTCTTAAAGAAGATGGCACCATGGCGCGCCGTCCAGACTTAGAAATATTTGCTAAGCTCCATGATATTAAAATTGGCACCATCGCCGATTTAATTGAATACCGTAACGCCAACGAAACCACCATCGTTAAAGAGGCACAATGTAAGCTGCCGACTAAATACGGTGAATTCGATTTAATTACTTATCGCGATACCATTGACGATGAAGTGCATTTCGCCATGGTTAAAGGTGATGTACGCGCAGATACCCCAGTGAATGTGCGCGTACACCTGCAAAATACCTTCAACGATTTACTAGCCAGTGAGCGCGCACAAAACCGCAGTTGGCCGCTTGATAAAGCGATGAAGCGAATTAGTGAAGAGGGTGGCGTGCTTGTTATTCTGGCTAATCATGAATCAAACGATGCCTTAGTCGCTCAGGTTGCTGCCTTTGGGCTGGAAGATAATGGCGAAAAACCAGTGACGGCTAAATGGCAGGGCACCTCACGCAAGGTGGGCGTTGGCTCACAAATCCTCGCCGATATTGGCGTTGGTAAGATGAAACTATTGAGCTCAGTGAAACGCTATCATGCGCTTTCAGGCTTTGGCCTTGAAGTGGTTGATTATATCGCCGAGTAATTACCTGATAACGCTGGTTGAGCAGACCATGACGCGATCGCAATTAAGTGATCGCGTTAACATACAATGGTAATGCGTTTTGCCTGTGGCTTGTGTTATCATTGCCGCACTTTTTGGGGCGGCTTTTTAAAACCCTTTTCCCCAACGAATAGATATAAGGTCAGAACATGAAAATTATTGAAGGTAACCTAGCGGTTACTAACGCAAAAGTAGCGATTGTTGTTTCACGTTTTAACAGTTTTATTGTTGATTCATTAGTCTCTGGTGCGATCGATGTGCTTAAGCGCAGCGGTGGTATGGCGGACGACGATATTACACTGGTACGTGTACCTGGCGCCGTTGAACTTCCTGTTGTAACACAGAAGGTCGCCGCTAAAGGTGAGTTCGATGCAATCATTACCTTGGGCGCAGTAATTCGTGGTGGTACACCTCATTTTGAATTCGTTGCGGGTGAATGTAATAAAGGTCTGGCTCAAGTAGCAATGCAATATAGCGTGCCTGTCGCCTTTGGTGTATTGACCACCGACACCATCGAACAAGCTATCGAACGTGCTGGCACTAAAGCCGGTAACAAAGGTGGCGAAGCGGCATTGAGCGCGCTAGAAATGATTAATGTAATGCGCAACTTAGACGCGTAATAGGAAATTGTAAAAGATATGAAACCATCTGAACGTCGTAAAGCCCGCCGCCTTGCTCTACAAGCAGTATACTCATGGCAGCTATCAGGCAATAATGTTGCCGAAGTCGAACTCGAGTTTTTGACTAACCAAGATATCAAAGGGGTTGATGTTGAGTACTTCCGTGCGTTATTAATGGGTGTTGCTAACGATAGCGTCGAGATTGACGATGCATACCGTCCATACTTAAACCGTGGCATGCAAGATGTCGATCAAATTGATCGCGCTATCTTACGTATTGCGACGTACGAGTTAAAAGATCAGCAAGACACGCCGTACAAAGTAGTGATCAACGAAGCCATTGAGTTAGCCAAAGCATTTGCGGCCGATGATAGCCACAAGTTTGTTAATGGCGTGCTTGATAAGACAGTTGCTCGCTTACGTAAGCTTAAATAGGCTGCTGTTTAATGGCCTGTGGTGAATTTGAGTTAATAGAGCGTTATTTTAAGAATCGCCAACCGTCACGTTTCGATGTGATTAAATCGGTGGGTGACGATTGTGCTCTATTAGCGCCGGCGGCGACACAGCTTATCGCTGTATCGACCGATACCTTGGTCTGTGGTGTGCACTTCTTTGAAGACATGCCTGCAGCATCTTTAGGGTTTAAAGCGGTTGCTGCAAACTTGAGTGATTTGGCTGCCATGGGTGCCGATCCCGCGTGGGTATCATTGGCGCTGACTTTGCCACAAATTGATGAAAGCTGGGTAGAGCAATTTAGCCAAGGTTTCTTTAAGGCCGCCGATTACTACGGCATCGAGCTCATTGGTGGTGATATTACCAAAGGGCCGCTCAGTATTACGCTGACCGTGCAAGGCCAAGTCCCCCAAGGTTCACAGCTGACTCGCGACAGTGCGCGCATTGGCGACTGGATCTGTGTGACCGGTAATCTCGGTGATGCCGCGCTCGCATTAGAGGCGCTTTATGGGCGAGTTGATTTGAGTGATGATGATCGCGCCTTAGTTATCGAACGCCTATACCATCCGACGCCAAGGCTTTTAGCTGGCCATGCATTGAGAAAGATAGCCTCCAGTGCTATTGACCTCTCTGATGGCTTAGCCTCTGATCTTGGTCACATCGCCAAGCAATCGGGATGCAAAGCCATAATCGACATTGGCAGCCTACCGCGCTCCGACGTGCTGGCCCGTAATACCACATTTGAACAGGCGACAACATTAGCCTTGAGCGGCGGCGAAGATTATGAGCTATGCTTTACGGTATCGCCATCCGCATTGGGCAGCATTGAAAGTGCCTTGGCCCACACCAATACCAGCTTTTGCTGTATTGGCCAAATGGCGAGCGGCGAAGGCGTTGAGTTTATGCTTAATAATGAAGTTGTTAATCAAGATTATCGAGGTTTTGTTCACTTTTGAAACATCTACTGTTAAAGCACAAAGATCCCGCGTTAGCTAAATTGTCACTAACCAACCCCTTTCATTTTCTTGCCTTAGGTTTTGGTAGCGGACTTGCGCCCAAGGCGCCCGGCACCTTTGGTACGCTAGCCGCGTTGCCGTTGTATTGGTTAATGATGGATTTAAGTCTTGCAGTCTATGTGGCAATCACCTTAGTCGTTACCATTGGCGGGTTTTGGATTTGTGACCGCGCTGCTAAAGACATGCAAGTTCATGATCATGGCGCCATTGTGTGGGATGAAGTGGCCGGCATGCTAATCACCATGATTGCCGCGCCAATTAGTATTACCTCGCTAGTGGTTGGCTTTGCACTATTTCGTTTCTTTGACATTATCAAACCCTGGCCAATTAAGTTACTCGATCGTCACGTTAAAGGCGGTTTCGGTATCATGATTGATGATGTGCTAGCGGGTGTGTTCGCGGCTATCTGTCTGCAATTAATTCATTGGCAATGGCCGCTCGCCTAATGAGTGATGTTCCTCAACAGCAACGGCCAAAAACACATTACCTATTCATCGCTTTAGTACTTTTTTTCATCGTGATGTTAGTGATGAACGTGCTGCCATTCCCCATCCTAATCGCGCTATTGTTAATGAGTTGGTGCGGCCTAGCACTGATCGTGATGCTGGTGCAGCGCTTTAAGACCCGTCGTTAGGCAGAACTACATTGCCTTTTCTATTTTTAAGAGTAATTGGTAGGTGCTCTCAAGAATACTGAAGTCGTAAAGCAATAAGTCCATATCACCATGTATCGCACTTTTTTCTATCGACTTTTGAACCCGTGTAATTTTATTATTAGCCCATACCATTGCATCGGCATAGCTAACATATCGGTAATCTAATTTTTCTTTCATATTAACAGGAAAACGTTCTAATGCTGACGCGAGATTATTTCCCTTGTATATGACTATTTTGATGTTGTAGGTTTGTGGCTCGTGTGGTCTATGTTCAATCCATTGGTAAAAATGTTTACCAATGAGCAGGCTGGATGATTGAGGTGCCCCAAAGTCCTTATACTCTAATACAACCAATTTAAAGTTAGATAAATCTTCTTTTTCATTTGTAGCACAGGACGTTAAGCAAATTAGTGATAGTAAAATACAAAGTGTATAGCAACATTTATTCATCAGTTTATTCAGGCCTATTGCAATAGTCACTGGGCGTTACGCCATACCAATGTTTAAAGGCGCGGATAAAGCTTCTGACATCTGAGAACCCGAGCTGCTCAGCAATATCGCTTAATGGGTGTTGTTGTGCTAACAGAACTTTAGCATCTTGGCTAAGCACCATTTCCTTGAGCGCCCTAAAACTGGTGTTTTGCTGGGATAAATTACGCCTGAGGGTGGCGACACTGCAATGCAGGTGGCTTGCCACTTTGTCTTGATGACGTATACCAGACTCTAAGGCATTTAATACTTGTGCTTTAACATCTTCAAGGTGTGGCTTAGCTTGATTTTGTACGCTGAGCATCGCGTGTATTTCACGATATACCGCATGAGAGGTCAGTGGGCCATTGGTTGAGTCTAACCCAAGTTGTGCGATTGATATGTCATAGTAGAGGGCATATCTGGTGGCGTTTCTATCAATAATGACATTTTGTAGCAGGGTTTGCTCAAGATTGGCGATAGCGCGACAAGGTTTACATTGAATTTTTTTAAATGCATGGGCAATCGAAACTTCACACACGGTTGAAATAATCGCGTGAACAAAAATAACGATATTGAGCATATTAAAAGCAATATATTGGTTATCAACAGCTTCAGAGTATGGAAAGTCAGCGTCATCGATAATATAAACGAGATATTTACCTTGCGACTCAACTCGGTTGTAGTTGCCACCATGAATAAAGTTATACGACAACGCCAATTGTTTCATCGCCTCAATGAGTGTTTTTTTTCCCTCTAAACTCGCCAAAACATGGTCGTTGGTTCCTAGTAATAAGGGACGGTCTCTCATTAAAAGAGATTCATCTTTTACCTCAAGTGAAAGATGTTCCTGTATCCTAAAAATGTCGATTAAGCTGAGCTGTTCTTTCCCGTCAAGCGTTGCAGTGTCGATATTCAGATCTGCTAGCACCTGGCGCATAGAGATATTGGCCGACGCAGCGATTGATTTAAAATTACGCATGGTGTCAGCAGCGATGGTGGTGCTTTCAATTTTATTTTTAGGGGGCAACATTATCACTTCATAATAACAATACGGTTAGGCTCTATTGATTAATTAAAAGCATTAAATCTATAGAAGCTATTATCGTAAGATACTCGAAATGATTTTATGACGCAACAACGCCCATTTACACTGCTAGTTGTATTGTTCTCAAAGTTGATTAAGCCAGTTTATGATCTGATGAACGGCGAGACTGCCCCAGCCTAATTTCAAATGGTTAACTGGAATAACTGCAGTGCCACCGTGACTACCTACTCCAACTGTGTCGGTGCAACTGGCGACAAAGACGACACCATCTGAAGGGCCGGTGTGTTCGTTGTGAATTAACGCTATATTGGGGGTGTTACCACAGAGATTGTATACCCTAGTATTTGCTGGCGTGGTGACAGAGCGGACAGTGTCGACCAACGACTGTTGCATATAAGCGTCAATACCCAATGCGTGGCTTTGATAGCCCCACCCACCATAGTAAGTGCTGTACCAGTCTTGTTCAAACATCGATAAATAATAAATTGAGTCCCAGCGTTTAAGCATTTGTGCAGATCCTGGGTAGTAACTAGAAGAATATGTCCATGCAGGATCCCCCTGGTATGCGAAATTGCAGAGAATGACGTCATGAGCGGTTGGGCCATTGATACTCCCGCCGCACTCTGGATAAACTGAGTAGGTCTGCGTTGTTCCATGTCGAAACGACCAATCGATGCCATTATTTGGTGCGCCAAGCATGATTAGTTTGTCGACATCATCGCGATAGTCTGTTCCCCATGGTGAATTTACTGAAGCAATATACATTCTCGCGTTAAATGCACTTTTAGACCATGTCACCAAATTCACTTTGCCTGCACCTGTTTTTTCTTTAACTATCTCAATTGCATTAGCAATATGTTGTGCCCACAAATAACCGTCGCCATTTTTATGCGCTAATGAAAGGGCAAAGACCTTGAAGTTATCGTTAGAAAGTTGCTGCATCAATCCACTGTTTGGGCATATCGCTTGGCCGCAGCCAAAAGGGCCTGCTTCATTTGGATTTGCCCAAGCTATATCAGCATCTTGATTTGCGCCATGGATTAATATCACTGGGGTTTCCTTGCTGTTAGTGTCCCAGTTAGGCGCGTAATAAAGCAATAACAATGAGGAGTCGGGTGTTGCATCGTTACCAAAAAAGATAGCGCGCTGGCCTGTTTGGTCGCCGCGACCGTCTGGTGGGAAATCCTCTTGATAGAGGGCGCTGTTTGTATCTTTCCATCGCTCGACATGCTGCCAGCCATTGGAAATATCGTTGCTGTAACTTGCTTGTTGAACGAGATGATTTGCTGATGTTGACAATGGAATGATAAGCAGTATGCAAAGCATTAATAGAGACTGATTGATCGTATTACGCATTGTCGAAATCCTCTTTTAGTGCCTGCGCTAAGTAGTGTCTAGCGTCCTGTGAAACGGGCAGTATGCCGAATGACACAAAGGCATGAATGGTGCTATCGAAACATTTGAATCGGGCTAATGTTCCCGCTTTTTTTAATTTCTCAGAAAAAACCATTCCTTCATCTCGAAGCGGATCGTAACCAGCAACCAGCACCGATGTTGGGGGAAGAAGTTCAAGTTGAGATAAAAACATTGGCGATACCGCTGGGTCACTGCTTTGTTGATCAGGAGTGAGATACCATTGGCAAGTGCCGTCGATGGCGTCACGCGCTAACAGGTAATTGCCATCACCAAAGTCTAATCGTGATTGATAAGTCTGATGTGGGCTGGCTACATCTAGTACAGGGTATATAAGATGTAGCGCCGATAGACGCCATGTTGTATGGCGATGAAGTTTGTTAGCAACCACAAGCGCTAAATTAGCGCCTGCGCTATCTCCCATCATGGCAACATTTGATGGTTCACCGCCCAAGGTGGTGATATTTTTGAACAGCCAATTTGCTGAGTTATAAGCATCATCGAGTCCCGCTGGAAATTTATTTTCTGGCGCTAAGCGATAATCGATACTGATAAATATAGCGCCGCTAAGATTTGATAGCGCGTGCATCAAGTCCTGATAGCAATCTAAATCACCTAATGACCAGCCGCCGCCATGAAAAAAGATCACGCTGGATAGCACCTTGTCTTTTTCTTCTCTACCGTGAGGGTAATATACCCGTGCTGGGATTTGGCTGTCGTTTGTTGAGGCATTAATTGATATAACATCGCCTTGCGGTGGACTTTCACCAGCATAGTTCAAAAACATCGCGCGTGCGCCGGCTCGTATCGTCGCCATATCTACCGGCGTGTCTGATGTCGTCTCTGGAGTTTGCTGATTGAACAGCGCGAGTAATTCTCTCGTGTCGTGATCCATGTTCTGAGCCTCAAAACTTATAACGTAAATTGACACCAAAAGTACGCGGTGCGCCATAGTATCCTAGCTCGACCCCTGGCGAAGCGCTCAGGTCGAATCCGTGTTGACGATAGTGTTTATCAGTAAGGTTTTTACCGTACAATGACACCTGCCAATGTTCAAATGCCTCATAATTTAGATGGAAATCGACTAAGGTATAGCTCGGTTGCGCTAGGTTCTCACTGCTACTGACGGTTAAGTATGTCTTACTGCGATAGCTCGCAGAGACACTCAGGGACAGATCCCCTAAATCGCCAATATCAAACCAATAATTGAACCCTAATCGTCCATTCCACTTAGGGGCATTAACGAGTTCTCGTTGCTTACTGACTTCTTGTTCGAAATCGCCAGTGAGCTGGTCATATCCGCCGCCCAAGTAGCCACCATTAAAGTTAATGGTTAAATTGTCACTGGCGACAATGGTGAGTTCCACTTCAGCACCATAAATTGTCGCCTTACCAGCGTTTTCAAACAGGGATAGAAATGCGCCGCTGTCAGGATCAATTGAAAAACGGCTTAATTGGAAGTTTTTATAATCGTTGTAAAAGGTTGCTATATTTAAGCGCACACTTTGTTCGCTTAGTAATGACTTAACACCGGCTTCATAACTCCAAATTTCTTCCGGCTCAAAGGGCTGTGCAAATGACGTTATGCGGCCATTGAATCCTCCGCTCTTAAAGCCACGGCTCGCATTGGAATAGAACATTACATCAGGTGAAAACTGATAATCGATTCCTACTTTAGGTGAAAACGAATGCCACTCTTTTTGTGCATCATAGCCTGTTTGATTGGTGCCAATGCCGCGGCCAAAGGCTAGCTCCATTTGTTCTGCCGTTGTTAGGCCGCTACCAAAGAATTCTTCCCCCTGGCTATTCACTTTTTTGCGCTCATGGGTATAACGAGCGCCTATTGTTAAGCCTAGTGCTTTACTTACTTGATAATTAACATTGGCATATATCGCTTTACTGCTATTTTCCTGCACCCGCTTACCAGCATTAATGATTGGATAGGGATAATAAAAATCGGTTACGAAATCGCCGTCACTATCAATGGGCACAAAAAAATCAGGGGCTATTGCGCCGCCGAAGGTTAAATCGTCTTCTTTGAAAAAGTAAAGGCCAGAAATGATAGACAGCTCGTTGTCTTGATAGTTAAGTTGAAATTCCTGACTTTTTTGTTCCTGATCTTCAAAATTATAAATGCCGAAAGAGCTATCCGTTGTGCCATCTAAATCAAGGTGGGTGCGATAATCCATTTCCCGATACGCGGTAATTGATTTAAGGGTAATATTGTTTAATTCATATTCCAGGGTTAATGCGCCACCCATTGTTTTCAGTTGGTCTAAGTCATTATAATTGACGCTGACATCAAAGGGGTCCTCAGTGGTCGGTATGGCAGACCCTGAGACAACAGAATGGATTGGGGTTTCTCGATGTGGAGTACGAGAGCGAGATGGGTCACTGTTGGAACCATCTAGTACCAAATAGCCAGAAAAGTTTTTGCTGGGTTTATATAATAAACTGCCACGCCATGCAGTAGTGTCCTTATCGTTGTCATCTTTGTTATCGAAAGAATTGCTGCCAAATCCATCACGCTGAGAAGTGGAGAAAGCGATTCGCCCCAACAAAACTTCATCAACAAGCGCGCCGCTTAAGCTGCCTTTAATCCCTGTGTAGCGGTAATTTCCAATGGTGGCATCAAGATAAGCCTGAGTATCTTGAGTGGGTTTTGCGCTAGTGAACTTAATGGCGCCGCCAATGGTATTCCGTCCATAAAGAGTGCCCTGAGGTCCGCGTAACACTTCAATTTGCTCAGGGTCCACCACATCTAAAAATGACCCCTGAACGCGGCCCATGTACACATCGTCCAGGTAAACGCCAACACCGGGATCATTGAAAGAGATTGAATCGATCTGACCAACCCCGCGAATATAAACCACTGCATTTGCCGCATCGCCGACGTGTAGATTTAAATTTGGAACATGGGATTCTAAATCACCAAGATTGTTGATTTGTTGCTTGTGCAATTCAGCAGCGGAGAGCGCCGTAACAGACAACGCCACCTGTTGTAAATTCTCAGCTTGGCGAGTCGCGGTGACAGTGATCACCTCAATACTTTTCGCTGCTTTTTCCTTTTGTTCTTGTGTTTCTTGAGCTGCAACAGATTGGATTGGCCAACTTACCATCGCTAGCGCTATGGCCGCCGTGATCGGATTGACTTTGGCATAGTTTGGTAGATTGAGTGTTGATTTATTGATGGTCATCGCAATACCTCAAAGGTCCGTTATCATTATTTTTTAGTTTCTAGGTTTGATAATAGCTTGAGTTGTGCATTAGACAAGGACATAAAACATCATATTAGGGGGACATTTTCGCTCAATATCTTATAAAATGTTAAAAGTGGGCTGTTTATCTGCAGCAACGGATAACACTGGTCAGTCGTGGGCGCAGGAGGACAAACCAGCGGTTATCGGTCTTGCTTGAGTGACTCATGAGGTATCTTGCGATTGAGCATATTGAATAATATGTTTGTCTTATCCTGAAATTTAAACACCATCAGCGAAGAAAATGTTGCGACCAAAATAGCGCCGAGTATATCTAACGGAAAATGGACACCAGCGAAAACGCGAGACAACCCGCTAACAAGACTAAACCCACATAGCACCATGCCAATGGTTCTCGTTGTTTTATTAAATAATAGCATCACAGCGATAGAGAATATAAAGGTGGTGTGATCAGAGGGAAATGAAGAGTCTGGCGCATGTTCAATTAGTTGTGTGCCTAGCTTATCGACAAAGGGGCGCGGGTGATAGTAAAAAAGAGAGAGCACATAACTACTTAACATGCCGAGTAACACCGAGAGTCCAGCATTAAAACTAGATTTTTTTCGCTCGATATTTTTGTCAACGTATAAGTAGATAATAATCAGTATAAAAACGAATGGCATTATTTCTGCGGCACAGATTAAGAGGGCATCCAATAAACTGTTTTTTCCCGCATATTGATTGAGCAATAAAAAAGTCGATACGTTGAATTCTTCCATTTAATTATCTCGAAACTCCATTGACATCCCGGTGGTCCATAGCCTTGATAGCCGATGTCGGGGGATATTAAAAACATTGATGTCGATGGTTATCATGGTGTTTTCTCAGCGCCATAAATGTTGAGTTTAAACCGGTGATTGAGCCATTGCACCGCCAGCACGATATTTAGGCATAGTGTGAGGGTTAGCAGGCCTTGACTATTCAGAGGCTGAGAGTGACTCTGTTGTACAAAGAAGTTCGCGGCAACGATGGATAGGATACCCAATTTATGTGCGGTTGGTCGGTAAAGGTAGGCTATCAAGAGGTGAGTAGCAATGAGCAGCGCGATGCCAAGCGCATCGCCAAGCTGATATGAATAAATGATGCTGATCGCGATTTGTAATGGCACTGATACAAGCAATGCCTTACTTAAATGTGTTGCTGGCAATAGACCTGCCAGCAACAAAGCGCCAATGATAACTAAGGTCTTAATCACAAAGTCAGTGTAACCCGCGATTGCGGCCCATATCATCGCCGCGCACATTAGGGCAGCGGCAATGATTAGTGCTATTTTTTTCATCGGCTGCATCTCACTCATCGATTAAAACAGCCGACTAATGCGGCTGCCTGGGCCAGCTAGCCATGCCACACCGTGTTGGTCAAACTCAACAACCCAATAGGATTGGCTGCTAATGCGCTGCCAACTCTTGCCATTATCTTGGCTCAGGGCGACGCCATCAGGATTAACCACCACGATATTTTTCTTAAAGCTATCGCTGCCATAAATAGCGCCTTTGAGCGGCACGTTGCTAATTGATTGCCAATGACCGTCTTCTTTATGCCACGCGCTGACAATAGCAGGTTTCATTTGGCCGCCAAACAGCCAATTGCTTTTAGGGATTGCGCTAAAAATGCCGCCTGTGGTGCTATTAGGGAAGGGCAGTGGCGTGCTGCTCCACGTTTCTCCGCGATCTTTGGTACGTAACAGCCGCGCTGTTGCTGTTGCTCCTGTGGTTAACCAAGCTTCATTGTTACCTAACACTCGCACACAGCTTCCGCTAGCTGAAAACCCGCCTTCACCGCCGTCATTAGCGATAGGTGCAGACTCGATGCGCTGCCAGCTATCGCCGCCATCGTCGGTTTGCAGCATAAAGACCTGTTGGTCGATGGTATCGCCAAAGACAATGCCATGATCCTTGTCCCAAAAATCGAAGCAATTGATAAATCCTTTGGGATCTTTCATGGTGTATTGCAAGTCCCAGTTAAGACCATTGTCGCTAGATCGATAGAGCCGAGAGTCACTGCCGCTGCCCGCCGCTAATAAATAAACGGTGTTATCACCTACCCAGATATCACGAAACTGCAGCTTCTCACTGTCTGGTACGGTGATGTCACGCCAGTTTTGTCCATTATCAGCGCTCATCACCACCTGGCCTTTGGTGCCACTGGCCCAAATATCACCATTGTTATTGATGGCTAGCGCCTGAAGACGTGGCGAGCCCTCACTCGACACGCGCTTGGCGCTCAGTAGAGGTGATTGTGCGGCATTGATGGCGCTGCTAGCCAGCAGCATAGCGATTAAGGAAAGCGATTTATACATGAGTATTCCAAGCAAAAGAGATTGATTAAAACTAGCACTTGGTGAGTCAAAGCTCAATCTTCTTTGACATATGCTGCTGTTTTGCTAGGTTAATACCCGTGAGTAACAGACAGGGAGTAGGAATGAGTAGTACAGATCAGGTGCAACGAGCTAGGCTCAGTTATGTGGTATTGGCGGCCACTGTGTTTGCCATCTTGGTGATTGGCCTCGGTGCCTACACACGTTTGGTGCATGCCGGTTTAGGCTGCCCCGATTGGCCGCTTTGTTATGGTCATCTGTGGGCGCCGGAGCAAAGTAGCGACATTGATACCGCCAATCTCAATTTCCCCGACAGTCCGGTCAATCTCGAAAAAACTTGGCCTGAGATGACCCATCGTTATTTGGCAACCTCTTTAGGACTCTTTTGTATTGTCATCTTACTGTGGTGTTTACGGTTAAAGCGCCGCGATCCCGCCATCCCGATAAAACACCCAGCGGCTTTGTTAGGTTTTATTATTTTACAGGGGTTCTTTGGCATGTGGACGGTCACCCTAAAGCTGTGGCCGCAGGTAGTGACGCTGCATTTAGCGGGCGGTTTTACCACCTTTTGCTTGTTGTTACTGCTGTATTTACGGCTGCGTAATAAAGAAAATTCTGTCGCGATGCCCAACGCCAGCAAACTATTAGCGGGGCTTGCGCTGGTTATCTGCACCGGTCAAGTTTTGCTTGGCGGCTGGCTGACCTCCAATTATGCGGCGATGGCTTGTCCACAATTGCCACTATGCGATATCTCAGCCATCACGGCAGCAGATGTCACTCAGGGGTTTAATGTGTTGCAACAGATTGGGCCAAACTATCTTGGTGGTCAGCTTGACGGCGGGGCGAGAGTTGCCATTCATGCGATGCATCGTTTTGGCGCCATTGCCGTGATGATTTGTTTGCTGATGTTGTTAGTCAACTTGGCTAAGCTTAACTACCACGCTATCACGATGGTTATCGCGACATTATTAACGGCACAGGTTTTACTGGGGGTGGCAAACGTGTATTTTAATTTACCACTGTTTAATGCCGTCGCCCATAATATTACCGGCGCGCTGTTGTTAGGTAGCTTGGTGTGGGCTAACTATCAAATGAGAGCTGATTAAAAGGTAAGAAAGACAACGAACCTGCTTATCAATTAGCTTGATATGCAGGTTCGTTATTATGAGAGCAGTATGGTGTAGCTATTTTTCTGTGCTGCCTAACGCTAGTTAACAAACGCTGGACCGATGCCTGAGCTCCAGGCAAACACGGTAAATCCGAGCATGCTAACTAAGAAGCATAAACCGACAGTAACAAGGCTACTAGCATAGATAAAGCCGCGGTCCTCATCTATTCCCATCACAATAGGAACGCCGGTATAGAGCATGTAAACTGCATAGGCTATGCCAACTAGCCCAACACACATGATAAACCATAGCTCAGGATAGAGCGTGGCAAAGCCAACCATATACAATGGCGTTGCGGTATAAGCTGATACTTCAATGGCTTGTACGTGTGAAGGGTTTGCGCCGAAATTATGGGCCATCCAATGGGCCATCAATCCCAGGGCGAGGACGCCGCCGATCAAGCCAAAGTACATGATAATAGCCATGGCTAAGGCACTACTGTGGGTGAGATAAATGGGGTCTCCGGCGCCAACACTCCAGCCAATATTGACCGCAGAATAATAAGAACACAGCGCAGGGATTAGTGAAATAAAGAGGGTGTGGGTGAACGCGTTAACAAACGACTCGTGACGATCGGCGATTGTTTTCCATTCTTTCTTTGGATGGGTATAAATCCCCCAAATGTGCGATAAAATCATATTGCCACCTCATTGTTTATATTTAAATTACATAACTACCTGTTAAATTTGACGATATTGAAAATTGTTGATTTTTGTTGTTGTTGGTAAGTTTTATCACTCACCTTATCTATTTATCGAACAAAAGATGTTCAAAAGCAAGTTTTTAAAGGGGATTATTTGTTTGTCCTATTGACATTGTTGTTTTTGTTAGGGATTTATTTTGTTTTTTTTGCCTCTGCCCTTGCAGTTTTTTAATTTGTAGTCATATACTTGTATCACGCCATCGCGGCGAAAAGAACGATCCTGATGTAGGTTAAGGCCACTTTAAGATGGATGTGTACGGCTTACCACCTACTGTTGTGAAATCAATAGAGATAGGATGGGTTTGTGCAAAAAATAATAATGATAAGCGCTGCGTTGGGCACTGCTGTGTTCGCCAGCTCTGTGTTGGGCAAAAGTTCGATAAATTTAACTCAGGGTGTAACAGATATAAGTCAACGTGTGTACGACCTACACATGACTATTCTGATTATTTGCGCCGTCATTGGCGTGGTAGTGTTTGGCGCGATGTTTTACGTCATTCTCAATCACCGAAAATCTAAAGGCGCTCAAGCGGCGCAATTTCATGAGAGTACCAAGGTTGAAATTTTATGGACGATAATTCCGTTTTTCATCCTTATCGGCATGGCGATTCCAGCCACGAGCACCCTCATCGAGATGGAAGATAATTCGCAAGCGGATATTACCATTAAGGTCACGGGTTCGCAGTGGAAGTGGCATTATCAATATTTTGACCACGATTTTGGCTTCTACAGCTTGCTCTCCACACCGCAGGACCAAATCAACAACATCAGTAAAAAAACTGAAAACTACCTACTCGAGGTAGATAAACCGCTGGTGATCCCGATCAACAAGAAAGTGCGCTTCCTAATCACTGCCGATGATGTGATTCATGCATGGTGGGTCCCTGCCTTTGCGGTAAAACAAGATGCCAACCCAGGTTTTATTAACGAGGCTTGGACGCGGGTCAATGAGCCGGGCATTTATCGTGGTCAATGTGCCGAGCTCTGTGGCAAGGACCATGGCTTTATGCCCATTGTCGTTAGGGCATTGCCTCAGGCAGAATATGATGCTTGGCTTAAAGGCCAATTAAACGAAGTCGCACAAGCACAACAAGCAGAGCAACAGGCGCTTGCCTCCACCATGACCATGGAAGAGTCGATGGTATTGGGCGAAGAAGTATACGTTGCCCGCTGTGCCATGTGTCATCAGGTTGGTGGTGAGGGGATCCCCGGCGCATTTCCTAAGATTAAGGACAGCCCTATCGCCTTGGGTGATGTCGCACTTCATATCGATATCGTCAAAAATGGCAAGGCGGCCACCGCCATGCAGGCGTTCGCTAGTCAGTTAACCGCTAAAGAATTGGCCGCCGTCATCACTTATGAGCGTAATGCTTGGGGCAATGATACTGGTGATGTAGTGCAAGTGACTGACGTAAAGGAGGCTAAATAATGAATACAGCGACAACGACGAGCGATGAGCAACAACAAGAGCATCATGATCACAAACCCAAGGGCATTATGCGCTGGTTATTAACCACCAATCACAAAGACATTGGTAGTCTTTACTTGATGTTTAGTTTCTTGATGTTTTTGATTGGCGGCGCCATGGCGATGATCATTCGCGCCGAGCTTTATCAGCCGGGCTTGCAGATTGTTGAGCCTAACTTTTTCAACCAAATGACCACGGTACATGGCTTGATCATGGTGTTTGGTGCGGTGATGCCAGCATTTACTGGCCTAGCCAACTGGATGATCCCAATGATGATTGGCGCGCCTGACATGGCCCTGCCACGGCTCAATAATTGGAGCTTTTGGATCTTGCCGATGGCTTTTACCATCTTGCTTTCTTCTTTGTTTATGGAAGGCGGTGGCCCAAACTTTGGTTGGACATTCTACGCGCCATTATCTACCACCTATGCGCCAGATAGCACCGCGCTCTTTGTGTTTGCCATTCATATCATGGGCATATCGTCCATTTTAGGCGCGATTAACGTGGTGGTAACCATCATTAACATGCGCGCACCTGGCATGACCTACATGAAAATGCCATTGTTTGTATGGACTTGGTTGATTACGGCATTCCTATTAATTGCGGTGATGCCCGTGCTGGCGGCTACAGTGACCATGGTATTAACCGATAAATACTTTGGCACCAGCTTCTTTGCTGCGGCGGGTGGTGGCGATCCGGTGCTGTTTCAGCATATATTCTGGTTCTTCGGTCATCCAGAAGTGTACATCATGATTTTGCCGTCATTTGGTATCATTTCGGCGATTATTCCGGCATTTTCCCGTAAGAAACTCTTCGGTTATTCGTCGATGGTGTATGCCACGGCATCGATTGCATTGCTCTCATTCTTAGTTTGGGCGCATCACATGTTTACTACTGGTATGCCGGTCGCGGCCGAGCTGTTTTTCATGTATTGCACCATGCTGATATCCGTGCCAACCGGGGTTAAGGTCTTTAACTGGGTGGCCACGATGTGGCGAGGCTCCTTAACATTTGAAACTCCCATGTTGTTTGCCATTGCCTTTATTGTGCTATTTACCATTGGCGGCTTCTCGGGGCTAATGTTGGCTATCACTCCGGCAGATTTCCAATATCATGATACCTACTTTGTGGTGGCACATTTCCATTATGTGCTGGTCACTGGCGCGATATTCTCGATAATGGCGGCGGCCTATTATTGGCTGCCGAAATGGACAGGGTATATGTATGACGAACGCCTAGGTAAGATTCATTTTTGGGCCTCGGTTATTTCGGTTAATGTGCTATTTTTCCCGATGCACTTCTTAGGCTTGGCTGGCATGCCAAGACGAGTGCCAGATTATGCGTTGCAGTTTGCCGATTTTAATCAGTTGGTTAGCCTCGGTGGTTTTGCCTTTGGTCTATCACAACTTATTTTCTTGGTGGTGGTGATTAAATGTGCACGTGGCGGCGAGAAAGCACCGGCTAAACCATGGGAAGGTGCCGAGGGACTAGAATGGGAAATGCCTTCTCCTGCGCCTTATCATAGTCATACTACGCCTCCTGAAATTAAATAGACGGCGGCCTAGATGACTGAGCAAACAAAAGTAGCACAAAAGAATAAACGCCTGATTGTTAAGTTAGGATCGGCCATTGTGGTGATGTTTTGCTTCGGGTTTGCGCTGGTACCACTGTATGACGTGTTGTGCGAGGTCACCGGACTCAACGGCCGCACCATTGCGCGCAGTGATACTGCAAGCAGTTTAATCGACGAATCGCGCACGGTGCGTTTGCAGTTTACCACCTCAGTTGCACCTGGCATGCCATGGCAATTCAAGCCGATGGTTAAGTATGTTGATGTGCATCCTGGGGAGAATGAAGTGGTTAAGTTTAAGGCGTTAAATCCAACGGGCCAGCGGGTTGTCGGTCAGGCAGTGCCTTCGGTGTCTCCCGGCTTAGGCGGACTCTATCTCAATAAAACCGAATGTTTTTGTTTCGATCAACAGGCGTTAAATTCTGGCGAAAGTGTCGAGATGGGCTTGGTCTTTTTTATCTCAAAGGACATCCCTGAGGAGTTAAAGACACTGACTCTCTCTTATACATTATTTAATGTTACTGAGACTGCCGGCGCAGGCATCATTAACATTCCAGCACAGCGACAAACATTGGCAGCTAACATTTATTAAATTGCCGCGTTATTTTAACAAAGGAGCGCACGATGGCAGAGCAAACAACAAATTATTATGTCCCTAGCCAGAGTTATTGGCCAATCATTGGAGCAGTCGGTTTATTTTGTATCGCTGTAGGGGCGGGTACCATGGTTCAGCAGATGAACACTGATGCGAGCAGTGGAAGTTGGCTGTTAACCTTGGGCATCGGCATTATCATTGCGATGATGTTTGGCTGGTTTAAGGATGTGATTGTCGAGGCGGATCAAGGGCTTTATAGCGCCCAAATGGACCGCTCTTTTCGTCAGGGCATGAGCTGGTTTATCTTTTCTGAAGTGATGTTTTTTGTCGCCTTCTTTGGCGCGCTATTTTATGTCCGAAACATTGCCATTCCGTGGCTTGGCGGGGCGTCAAACAATGGCATGACCGGTGAGGTTTTATGGCCTGACTTTGAAGCTGTTTGGCCGTTGGTGACCACGCCAGCGGGGGATACCACCACGGCGATGGGCTGGAAGGGCTTGCCGCTGATCAATACGATTATCTTGTTAACATCCTCGGTAACGCTACATTTTGCCCATAAAGGCTTGGAAGATAACAAGCGCAAGCAACTGACTATTTTTCTGGCAATCACCGCATTACTTGGCGTGTGCTTCTTAATTTTACAGGCTGAAGAATATATTGAGGCCTATCGTTATATGGGCTTAACCTTAAGCGCTGGTGTTTATGGCAATACATTCTTTATCTTGACCGGCTTTCATGGCATGCATGTGACTATTGGTACCATCATGTTGTTGGTGATGCTTGCGCGGGTAGTTAAGGGGCATTTTACTCCCGATCGTCACTTTGCCTTTCAAGCCACCAGTTGGTATTGGCATTTTGTCGATGTGGTTTGGCTGGGCTTATTCTTCTTTGTCTATATTCTATAAATTTAGTAAGGGCGTGGGTTGGGCGTAATGAGCCCCAGCCCAATAGCGACTAACATGAGCAGGAAGATAGCGACCGAAAATAACAGCCGTCGCCCTAAGAATTTACTCATCACCTGACTCGGTTGTCCTTTATACATTAAGTGTAGCGCTTGGGATAGGCTGACAAAGACAAACAGAAATAAGGCAATAATAACGATTTTTAACAGACTCATTGAATTAACTCTTAATAAACAGTTAATACTACTAATAGGCTAAACGTATCGAAAATTCAAGTAATGGTTTAATCAAGCCGTATGGTTCGAGGCGGTGGTTAATTTGGGGGTCGATACTATTAGTCGTGGCGTTAGTGAGTTTGTTATTAAGGTTAGGTTTTTGGCAGTTAGATCGCGCGCAGCAGAAATTGCAGCAACAGCAACTGGTTAATCAGCGCCAAGAAAATCTATGGCTTGATTTGCCGCAAGAGCAAGTGACTCACGCAATAAACCAGCAGCGCGTGCAATTAAACGGCCGCTTATTACATCAAACAACTTGGCTGCTAGACAACAAGGTTTACCAGGGGCAAGTCGGTTATGAGGTGTTAGTGCCGCTGCTAATAGAAAATAGCAACCGCCTAGTGATTGTTAATTTGGGCTGGGTCAAAGCCTCTTTAGATCGCAACATACTGCCGCCATTACAAGAGTGGACTAGGGTTCAAACATTTAGTGGTTTGTTGCATGTCGCCAGCGCTAATCCTTATCGTTTAAGCGCGCCAGCGACGCAAGACTGGCCCAAGCGCATTGGTGATATCGATCTGGTGATGATGGAGCAGCAATTGGGCTTTGAGCTAAGCAACGGTGTTTATGGCGCGATATTACGCCTAGATCCGACGATCAATATTGGTTATCAGAAACAATGGCGCTGGGGCAATAACATGACCGTTGCCAAACATCAGGGCTATGCGTTTCAGTGGTTTGCCTTGGCGCTGACGTTAGCATTACTAACACTCTACTTTTCAATGCGTTTACATAAGGAAGCTTAATGGATAATTCGTTGTCTCCATCAAATAAATCCAAGAAACAGTTGTTGTTATTGGCTTGTGCCTTTGTCATTCCAGTGGTTTTGGCTAAGGTGTTATTGACCGTTGATTTTAAGGGGCAAGTAAAGACCCATGGCGGTGAGTTACTAACCATGGCTCAAACCTATCCACAATTGATTAATGAGCCGCCAGTCGATAATCAAAAAAATGCGCTGCAACAATCGTGGCGGGTGGCCTATTTTACCGAAAATGGCTGCGACAAGCGTTGTATCGATGGCTTATACCACATCCAGCAAACCTATAAGGCATTAGGACGCTTGCAAGAGCGGGTCAGTGTCGACTTACTCAACAGCGGCGCAGTCGAGCCAAGTAGTATTCCAGATTATCTATCCTTTGAGATGTTTTCCCATCATCAAGTCGCAACGGCCCTGCCGCCGTCTCTTAATAATAAGGTGGTGATCATCGATCCTCATGGCAATTTAGTGATGAGCTACCAATTTAATGGAGAGAAACAGCAAAATCTGAGTAAAGCCCATGACATGTTGTTAGATATTAAACAATTATTAAAGCTATCGCGTATCGGCTAATCGGCTATTGTCGTCAAGAGTAGGAGTTTGTTTATGGAAAAATCATTAGAGACGCAGCCGCAACTGGATATATTCTCTCAGTGGCGCGCTTTTTATCAACTGACCAAACCTAAAGTGATCTTGTTGTTGTTGCTCACCGCAATTGTTGGGATGTGTTTGGCGAGCAGTGGCTTACCAGACCTTTATTTATTGTTTTGGGGCACTCTTGGTATCGGCATGTTGTCTAGTGCTGGCGCGGTGTTTAATCATTGCATCGATCATAATATCGATATAAAAATGGCGCGCACCCAACGTCGTCCTCTGCCGCAAGGAAAAGTAACCTTAGGTCAAGCCGTTGGTTTTGGCTTGTTATTGACCATCATCGGTTCGCTGTTGTTGTGGTTTTTAGTCAATCCATTAACGGCGATATTAACCTTTGCTAGCATGTTGGGTTATGCGGTGGTTTACACCCTATGGCTTAAACGGGCAACGCCGCAAAATATCGTCATTGGCGGCATAGCTGGCGCGGCGCCGCCGTTACTAGGTTGGACCGCGATGACTGGCCAACTCGACGGTAATGCGCTGCTCTTGGTGATGATTATTTTCACTTGGACGCCGCCACACTTTTGGGCGCTAGCCATTGACAGGGTTGAGGATTATAAAAAAACCGGCTTACCGATGTTGCCAGTGACCCATGGCATTGAGTTTACCAAGACGATGATTTTGCTCTATACCGTCTTGTTAATGGCGGTAGGGTTATTACCATTCTTAATGGGCATGTCTGGATGGATCTACTTTGTAGGCTCTAGTCTGATCAATTGGGGCTTCTTCTATGTCGCCTGGCAGTTAAAGTTTACCCCGCATAAGCGCTCGCCAATGGCGGTTTTTAAATACTCTATCACTCATCTTATGTTATTGTTTATCATCTTGTTGTTGGACCATTATGTGGTGCTTGGCTTAAGTTAAGGGTGTTAGGTGAGAAAATTATTTTTGTTGATGGCGATGTTTGTGCCAGTGATGGCGGGTTTGGGTGTTTATTCTTGGTGGCAGTCAAGTAATGAACCCGTATTAGCGCCGAACGCTAGCGCTGGTTCTGCGATAGAAGATCATGGCAATTACCGTCTGTTTAAACCGGCCAAAGCGCTAATGCCTTTTACGCTTGAGCAGGCAGATGGAGTGTTAAGCAACAAGGATTTAGTGGGAAAATGGACCTTTGTGGTGTTTGGTTATACCTATTGCCCCGATGTATGCCCGACCACCCTAACGCGAATTAAGGGAGTCTATAAGTCCCTTAAGCGCAGCGCTAATAGTCAGGTTGTGTTTGTCTCAGCTGATCCATTGCGTGACGATGTCACTAGATTGTCGCAATACGTGGCTTATTTTGACTCAGAATTCATTGGCGCAACCACGACTCACAACAAACTGTTCCCGTTTGCTCAAGGGCTATTGTTGCCCTATGGCATTATTGCGCAAAAGCCCAGTGAAGATTACGCGGTGAGCCACAGCGCTTCTATCGCCTTAATTAATCCGCAAGGTAAACTACATGCACAATTTAAACCCAGCCATCAGCTTGGCGAAGTGCCGACTGTTGACATGAAGCAAATGGCAGCGTCATTCGCCGAGATCGTAGAAAATTAAAATTAGGGAAGCACGAGATTGACGATGGTGATTAAACCTAATACTAATAGGATGGTGGCGACTATTCCCACCACAATATAGATTTTTATGTTGCCGCCGGCGAAGTCTCGCTGGCGGTTTTTGTCGTTTTGCACCCCAAGAAAGGCCGCCATAACACTTAGCACGATTTGAACCATTGACGGTTTGTCTGTTTGCTCGGTGTTATTACGGTTCATAAAGTGCTCCATTATCCGATTAAAGTGCGCGTTGCTTAATTAGGTAGCTATCACCGTCGGCAATAAAGTCTAGCTGGTGGCTTAGACAGGTGAGCTGATCTCGGCTGTCGTGGCTCACAAACAAAATATTGGTATTGCTGTGTCTGCTAATATAATCGATTAACGCTAAAATTTGCGCGCGATGGTTGTTGTCTAGCCCTAAACATGGCTCGTCTAACACTAAGACTAAAGGCAGTTTAATCACGGCGCGAGCGATTAAGACTAAACGCTGCTCTCCATAAGATAGCTGTGAAAACGGCTTATCGCAAGCATCGCTCATTTCGATCAAGACTAACCACTGTTTAGCAATTTTTATTTGTGTTTCACTGGGTTGATCGTACAAACCAATGGTATCGAAGAAACCCGACAAGACCACGCCGATCACGCTGGTGCTAGCGCGATAATCGCGATGCAATTGCGCGCTAACCACGCCATAGTGCCGTTTTATGTCCCACACCGTTTCGCCGCTGCCGCGTTTAACCCCAAACAGGGTAATATCTTTACCATAGGCCTTAGGGTTGTCACCGTTAATCAGGCTAAGCAGGGTCGATTTTCCGCAGCCGTTGGGGCCTGCGAGACGCCAGTGTTGGCCCTGCTTAAATTGCCAATTAAAATCATGAAATACTTGGTTATCTTCATAACTAATACTCAGCGCCTTAATCGCCACCAAGGGCACATCGTCACTTAAGTGCTGGTAGTCATGACAATCGGGTAGGTGATGAGGCAGGGTGATGTTGGTCTTGTTTGCGGTATGCCATATTGAACTCGCTAGCACTTCATTGCGGGGGCCGCTAAGTTTAATTCTTCCTTTATCCATCAGCACGACGTGGCTAATTTCACTGGGCAAATCATCATGATAAAAATCGACGACGATGATGATGCTTAATCCATCACTCATCAACTGATTTAGCGTATCGGTTAAATGACGTTGCGAGGCGATATCTAGCCCTGCATAGGGTTCGTCGAGGATGAGTAGTTGCGGCTGTTTAACCAACGCATGGGCGAGCAGTACTTTGCGAGTCTCTCCGGTGGACAAAATTTTAAACGGTTTATCGATAAGATGCTCGATCGCCAGTTGAGCGATAATGCCCTTGGCGTGTTCATCATTTCCAATTAAATCGCCGGCGCTACGCCCCCAATCGATGCCCCCTTCGATGAACTCACTGTCGTCGAGATGGCGATCAATCGCCAGTATGTCATGTTCGAGACTAAAGCCGACTAACGCGATGTTGTCACTGGTTTCTATGCTGCCATGGGTGATGGCAATATCGCCAGATATTATTTGTGCGAGCAATGACTTACCGCTGGCATTATCGCCACAAAAAAGCATCGACTGGCCGTTATTTAGGGTTAAATCGTCAATGATTAACTGCTGTGCTTTGTCGATATCGAAGATGAGATTGCTAATTTGTAGTAGGGCTGTCATGTGATTAATTAGGCTATGCAAAGAGGCTTGGCAGCATAACACCAAAAATTCACCGACCACAACACGGCGGCCTTAGCCTTTAGTCGATAGGACAAAAAAGAAGCTTGACCTTGGCACTTAACAAGTGATTTAATGCGCTTAACCTTTCTTCAACTACGTTGCCTAAGCATTTTAATGCAGGTGAAGTAGAGAAAGGCCAGAAGAGGAGCGTTAGCTAGGTAGCTGCAATGAAAGGTCCAAACCTTGATGAATTGCAGTGAGGGAGACTAACGCCGAGAGGTATTGATATTTTGGAAAAATCGATACTTTGGGCATTAAGGCTGAATCCTTAATGACTGTCACCTATTGGTGGAGAGCTTCTGGTCTTTGTATAAGCATTGGCCTTTGGCTATGCTTTGTTCAAATACCTCGAGTTCTCCGAACGAAATTTGTTCGAGAGAGACATGAAATTTTCTACATCTAATATTTCCAGAGACAACTCAGTCATTGCCAAATTTGGCGGCACCAGCTTAGCTGATTTTGACGCCATGAATCGTTGCGCCGATGTGGTGCTCAACGATGCCGATACCCGTCTTGTCGTCGTAAGCGCTAGCAGCGGCGTAACCAATTTACTGGTTAGCCTTAGTCATGGCGATTTATCACAGACTCAACGTTTAGCTGCGTTAGCCAGTATTTGCGACATTCAGTATCAGATCATGACCTACCTTGATTTAAGCGATGAGCAGGTCGAGCGCATTAATCACCTGTTAGTCCAGATGAGTGATATTAGCCTAGCCATCGCTAATGGTCCATCGGCCGCGCTGACTGATAAATTGTTGGCCTTTGGCGAGCGTTTATCCTCCACTTTATTTAGCCAAGTCTTAATAGCCCGCGGCGCCAGCGCGATGTTTTTTGATGTGCGTGATGTGATGCGCACTGACAGTGAACACGGTAAGGCGACGCCTTTATTTGAGCAGATAGCGACGCTGGTCGAGCAACGCTTAACACCACTGCTTGAGCATAGTATTGTGGTCACTCAAGGGTTCATTGGCAGTGACGCCACAGGCGCAACCACTACCTTAGGGCGCGGCGGCAGCGATTATTCGGCGGCATTGTTAGGTGAGGCGATTAACGCCGCGCAAATTAATATCTGGACCGATGTATCGGGGATTTTTACCACCGATCCCCGCATCACCTCGCAGGCTTACGCGCTTAAAGAAATTAGCTTCAACGAAGCGGCTGAAATGGCCACCTTTGGCGCTAAGGTACTGCATCCCTCAACCCTAATTCCTGCGATGCGTAAGAACATTCCGGTCTTTGTTGGTTCATCACGCGATCCTCAGGCGGGTGGCACTTTGGTGCTTAATGAAACGGAGTCTAAGCCGGTTTATCGCGCCATCGCGCTGCGCCGTGAACAGACCCTAGTTACGGTTACTAGCATGGATATGCTCCATGCACCGGGTTTCTTGGCCAAGGTTTTTACCATTTTAGCCAAGTATAATCTAAGCATTGATCTGGTCACCACCTCAGAAATCAGTGTGGCGTTGACACTCGATGGCACCGGCTCAAACTCTTCGGGCAACAGCCAGTTAAGCGATGAGTTACTTAGTGAGCTTAATCAGATTTGTCAGGTAACCATTGAAGATAATCTGGCCTTAGTCGCCCTTATCGGCAATGCCATCGACAGCAGTTATGGCGTCGGTACGCGGTTGTTTTCGACATTGCATGACGTCAATGTGCGGATGATTTGTCAAGGCGCGAGCCCGCATAATTTATGCTTCTTAGTCGATAATGACATTGCCTCTAATGTTGTTAGCCGTCTCCATCAATCCATGTTTGAAGACAATAGCCAGGGGGCTGCGTAATGAGCACTTATGATGTTAATGATTATAACTTGTGGACCGCCTTGGTGACGCCATTTAATAGTCGTGGCCGGGTCGATTATGATGCACTTGCCGCGCTGCTTGATGAACAAGCAATGGCGGGCAATGGCATTTTAATGCTAGGTAGCACCGGCGAGGGGCTTGCACTGTCGCTAAATGAGCAGAAGAAAGTGATTCGTTTTGTGTGTCAGCATCAGCCAAGCGCGCCGATTATGGTCGCCGTAGGTGGTTACAATCTTGAAAGTCAATTGGAATGGATTGAGTTTTGCAATCAGATGCCCATTGCAGCCTATTTGCTAGCTGCGCCACTGTACGCTAAGCCGGGTCCTAAAGGACAAGAACAATGGTTTCGTGGTTTGTTAGAGCGCAGTAAGTTTCCGTGCATGATTTATAACGTGCCATCGCGCAGCGGCGTGGAACTTTGCCCACAAGCGCTCGCTAACCTCACTGACGAGAGAATGTTTTGGTCGGTAAAGGAGGCAAGCGGCAGTGTGATTAAATTCAATGAGTTTGCCAAAGCGTTGCCAAGTATCGCCATCTATAGCGGTGATGATGCGCTATTGCCTGAGTTCTCGGTATTAGGCGCTGCCGGATTAGTGTCGGTCTGTGCCAATGCTTGGCCCAAAGCGACTCATCTCTATGTTGAGCAATGTTTAGAGCAGCCACAACACGTGGAGTTTAATCTGTGGAAGTCGGCGCTTGAGCCACTATTTAGTGTGGCCAACCCGATCCCCGTTAAGGTGCTAATGCATCAGAAATCTCAGATCGCACATCCTCAGCTGCGCTTGCCATTAACACATAGTGAGCTCAATGAATACGCGCCGCTGATGCAGGCAAATGAGACCATTAGTCAATGGTATGCGCAGCAGTAGTGCAGAAAATATGTAGAAATAGTGCATTTTAATATTATCAATAGTTTAGTTTAAAAGGGTTATATCGTGAATTGGCAACAAGTTTTTGAGCAGTTAGAGTCAGGTGAAGTACGTAGCGCAAGCAAGAATGAACAGGGCGTGTGGCAGGCAAATGTTGAGGTTAAACAGGCGATATTAGCCGCGTTTAAGGCGGGAAATAACGTTGCCTTTGAAGGCGCCTATCAAGGATTTGTCGATAAAGACAACTTAGCCCCCCGTCAATTTTTACCACAAGATGGTGTTCGCTTAGTACCCGGCGGCAGTTCGGTGCGCCGCGGTAGTTATGTAGCAGAGGGGGTTATCATTATGCCACCTGCTTATATTAACGTTGGCGCCTTTGTTGATACGGGTACCATGGTTGATTCGCACGCGTTAGTCGGTTCATGTGCGCAAATCGGTAAAAACGTGCATCTGTCGGCGGGAGTACAAATTGGCGGCGTACTTGAGCCCATTGGTGCGAGCCCTGTGATCGTTGAAGATAATGCCTTCATCAGCGCAGGCTGTATTCTGGTTGAAGGGGTTGTGGTTAGCGAAGGAGCAGTGCTGGCACCTAGCGTGACACTGTCGGCGTCGATCCCTGTCTATGACGCTGTCAATGAAGTGATGCTGGCCAAAGGCGCGCCTATTCCACGCAATGCCATCGTTATTCCCGGCACACGTCCCATGACAAGTGATTGGGCCAAGGCGCAAGGGTTAAGCATGCAATGTCCCATCATCGTGAAATATCGTGATGATCAATCAGATGCTGCCCTGGAATTAGAGCAGGCGCTAAGATAATGACTCAGGTTTTACCACTCGGCGCGATGTCATCCCAACTGCATGCTAATCTTGCTACATTTGAACGGAGCCAACAGCAGCCATTTTTTGTCTACGACTTGGATAGCCTTAGTGAGCATATCGCCAATCTGGCGCATGATGAGATAAAGCTATGGTTTGCGGTGAAAGCCAACCCGTTGTCTCGGGTTATTCAGACGCTTGATCGACAAGGCATGAACTTTGATGTCGCCAGTTTGGGCGAACTTGAGCAAGTGTTGGCACAAGGGGTTAGCGCCGAGCGGGTGTTAAATACTGGACCGGCAAAATCAGCGAAACAGATCACCCGTTTCATTGAGTTAGGGGTTAATACCTTCGTGGTTGAGAGCGTTAATCAGTTGCGCTTGATCAATCAAATAAGCGCGCAGTTTAATGTCATTCCAGATATTCTGTTACGGGTGCAACTTCGTTTTGAGCAAGATGACAACAATCCTTTGGGCGGCAATGCGCTAACGCCATTTGGTTTAGGCGCTCAAGAATGGGCGAGCATCGACCTTGCTGATTACCCGCAGCTTAAGGTGATTGGCTTACATATTTTCCAATGGGGGAATATGCTCGATAGCGCTAAGCTTATTAGCCTGTGGCAGGCAATGATTTCGCCGCTTCGGGCACTGGCGAGTCAGCTAAAGTTTGAGTTGCAGGTGCTGGATCTGGGTGGCGGCTTGGGCATCCCTTATGCCGAGGGCGAAAATAAACTCGACTGGTCAACACTAACTGATGCCTTAGTCGCCATTAAGCGCCAAGCCAAGGTCAGCGAGTTGTGGATGGAGTTAGGGCGTTACGCCGTCGGTGAATATGGCTGTTATGTCAGCAAGGTAGTGGATATTAAACAAAATTATGGTCAATCATTGTTGGTATTACAAGGCGGGATTAACCATCTGCTGCGCCCGGCGATAACCGAGCAGCCTTTTCCTGTGTCCCTATTACGCCAATCAACACAGGCGAGACAATCATTTCATGTTCATGGGCCGTTATGTACTAGTCTAGACAAGTTAGGTGAGCTCGACTTACCACAAGATGTTAAGGTCGACGATAGTTTGGTTTTTGGTCAATGTGGTGCTTATGGATTTACCGAAGCGATGCCGTTTTTCTTGTGCCATGAATTACCCGCCGAGGTGGTATTTAGCCAAGGTGAATTTGAGGTTGTTCGTGAGGCACAGCCAGCGTCGTCATATCTTTGTTGATGCAAATGCGAGTTTTAGGTAGTTCGTGAGGTACAACCGGCGTCGTCATATCTTTGTTGATGCCAATACGAGCCGTTTATTGGTTTCACCGAGGCGATGCCGTTTTTCTTGTGCCATGAACTATCAGCGATGCGGTATTTAGCCGAGGTGAGTTTGAGGTTGTTCGTGAGGCACAGCCAGCGTCGTCATATCTTTGTTGAGGCCAATGCGAGTTTTAGGTAGTTCGTGAGGTACAACCGGCGTCGTCATATTTGTGTTGATACAAAAAATAAAAATTTAAATTAAGAGTTAAGCGTTAATGTCACCAGTAATGAGATCGTCAAAAGTTGTCGCACACATGGCCAATGGTCAAGAGATGAGTGTGCCTGTTTATCAGTTTAAGGGCAGTAGCGATGCGCCCCGTGTTTACATTCAGGCCAATATGCATGGCGCAGAAGTGCAAGGCAATGCGGTTATTTTCCAGCTGTTAGAACAGTTGCGTGAATTGGACGTGCGAGGTGATATCACCTTAGTGCCGCTCGCTAATCCTATCGGTAGCAATCAAAAAAGTGGTGAGTTTACCCTTGGTCGTTTCGACCCCATCACCGGTAACAATTGGAACCGTGGATATCACTTTAATCCTGATTTACCCGAGCAGTTTGCGCTTAATAATCCTGATTTAGATGAGGCGAAAATAGTAGAACAATTTCGTGCCTTAATCATCAGCGATTTGGAAACGCAGCTGCTCGACAACCCTTATGGGCTCAATACGGCGCAGCACTTATGTGCGACGCTGCAACGCATGGCGTTTGATGCTGATATTGTGCTCGACTTGCACACTGGCCCCATTTCAGAGCGGCACCTGTATTGTCCCGAATATACTAAAGCAAGCGCTAAACTATTTGATATTCCCCATACCCTGTTTATTCCCAGTGGCTTTGATGGCGCGCTTGATGAAGCAGCGTTTTGTCCATGGTGGCAGTTGCAACTTGCTTATCAGGCACAGGGGCGTGAAATAGCGGTGGCCGTCGATGGTTTTACCCTAGAACTTGGCTCACAAGAATGGTTATGCCTCGAAGAGGCCAAGAAGGACAGCGCGGGAATATTGAGTTATTTATGCGCTAAGGGAGTCGTCGAGCACGGAGCATTTTCACCAGCAAAAATGACACGTTATGCCTGCTACCTTAAAGACTATCGCGTGATGTATTCTCCCAAGAGTGGTTTGGTGGAGTATTTAGCCCATCTTGGCAGCGAAGTTAAAGCAGGGGAGCCGCTGGTGCGAATGCTAAGAATGGATAGATACGGTGAAGATGATGTGGTGGAAGTGATTGAAGCACCAGAACATTGTATTCCAATATTGCACTTTGCCTCAGCCAGCGTAAATCAGGGCACCGAATTGTATAAGGTATTTACCAATTATTTCACTTTATAATGTTGGCTAAAATCGTTATGCTTGCGCCATTATCGTATTTGTTAAATAAAGAGTGTTAAACCATGGTTATTGGCCGCCGTAAGAAACCCCCTGTGCTCGCAGAGCTGCCGCTTGTTATTGTTGAGGTGAACGCCGAGCCGATTGAGCTTTATAAGGTATTAAAGATTGAAAATTTAGTTGAAGGCGGTGGTGAGGCTAAGGTGCGCATCAGTAATGGCGAAGTGATGCTCAATGGGTTGATCGAGACTCGCAAGCGCAAGAAAGTCTATCATGGTGATGAAGTGGAATATCAGGGCCAAATGATGAAGGTTCATGTGCAGGGTAAAGAATAAAGTGCGTTGTTAAGTTGGTATAATTACTCTATTTAATATGTTGAATCCAACACGTAATCAGGCTAGCTTAGATCTTAATGGATTGTTTATGTGTTGTTCGGCAAGGGGTGATATGAATACTTTGGTTAGGATAAAAAAAACCTGTTTAACCTCAATCGGTGTATTGTCCCTCGCATTGGGCATCATTGGTATTGTTCTGCCATTATTACCCACCACCCCATTCTTGTTGCTGTCCGCGGCCTGTTTCGCTAAAAGTTCCGATAAATTCTACCAGTGGTTAATCACTCATCCATGGTTTGGTGAATATATTGAGAACTACCGTAGTGGACGTGGCATTCCAATGAAGGTGAAAATATCGACCATTGCCTTGCTGTGGCTCTCTATGGGCAGTTCTATTATTTTCTTTGTCGACTTTTTCCCTGCTAAAATTATGATGCTTACTATCGCTCTTTGCGTTAGTTGCTATCTGCTTACAAGACCCACTGCAACCTAAAAATCTTGCATGCTAACGTTAAACGTTGGTGTCGCTTGAATGTTGAAATCGTGCTGGCCGCCGCCACTACCAAAGTTAAATCGATCGCTAGTGAAATTAAACGCGCTCGAGCTAAACGTATAACCAGCCTTTGATAACCGTATTGAGCCAATCCAACCTTGGGGAATATTATTGCACGAGACAAACGCGGTGTTTTTCCCTGACTGCGCGCTATACTGACAACTTACCGATGATGTGATGCTGGTGATGGCATCGACGTTCACATTAGCGGTATCTTGCGCTTTGCATGCGAGCGTGCTGACGTTTTTAGCACTTCCTTTCTGACTAAGGCACGCTACGTCAACACGAACCGAGTACTTTCCTTTTGGACCCGCAGGTGGATTACTATTGACCGTAATGTTAATAGAGTTAGTCAGGTAAGTTTTGTTGGCTACCTGCTTGATAATACTGGCACTGCCGGTAATCCCCGTATTATCGGTATTTATCTGGGCGGTTATTGTCGTTGTGCCGTCCTGAGAGGAAGACAAACGACCGCGAGAATATGTGCCATAGTAGCCTACAGAGGCATTTAAATCGGTCTGAATGGGCTGATTACTGACGCTTGCTAAGGACGGTTTGCTAGAGGTCCATGTCGCAAACTGGGTTAGATTTATGTCATAAAAAGGCACTAATGTTAACCACTTACCATTACTGTTTATCTGGCTCTTAATAGTTTTTATATCGTCAGTAGCTAATGAAGCAATATCGACATAGATGCCTCGGGCAATCAATTGTTTATCGCCCACTGGCATGCTGCTGACATCGCGACTGGGCTTTTTTAGCGGATCTAACGCTTGACCAAGCACATAGGCTTTGACCACATATTTAACATAGTCGACATATTTCTCACTGTTGTCCGGGTTGTTAAAGAAATCTTGAGTCATCACAATAACATCGACCAGTAACCAGTCGGGAACGAGGCGGTAAAAGCCATCGATACGCTTAAAGCGGCATGCCTCAAGGTAATTCCCACTGTTCACTGGGGCTTGGTTAACGTCCAAAAAATGCGGATGATTGCTACTGCCAGCACCAGTATAACGGGCGACTATGTTGGTATCATGATGCCCATCACAGCATTTAGTACAGAGAAAGTCGGAGTTTTTGGTGGCGTCATTTGTGCCAATAGTTTTATTGATTAACTGACCTGACAGCACATCGTTAATCAGCGAATCTCCTTCAATAGTAAGCATCGCAGGGGTTGGAGCGTCACCGATTCCCGCAAACGAGCATGAACAATTAACGGTGGAAAAATCCTCCAGGGTTTGAGTTGTTTTGGCGTGATTAAACGTCACGGCTTCAAAATTTATTCGGTGATAGTTGCCTTTTTTACTGATCGTAGGGATTGGCTTTGAGGTTTCTTTGGAGCTGTAT